>ERZ778019.1958-NODE-1958-length-23032-cov-12.416634_pt1 | contig 23032 bp, 25 predicted proteins | sample MGYA00375749_ERZ778019 | MGnify/ENA primary metagenome ERZ778019 (study PRJEB29350, sample SAMN05389821) | bioreactor metagenome | isolation source: Ammonium sulfate bioreactor | place: South Africa: University of Cape Town | collected 2014-03-17 ... | reverse complement strand
TTCAGAATCAGAATTAGCATCAGAACTGTCTGCGTGCGCTTTCGGTTTGCCGCCGCTCTTTTCATGTGAAAAATTTGTACAATGACTTTCATCGTCAATATCAATGCATTTCATGCCCCATTTACAAGGAGTTCGAGGATTCTTTGAAGCCGACGTTTTCGAACTACTTTTGTGAGCTTTCGATTTGTAGACATCTTCTCCATGTGAATATTTAATTCGATGCTCATCGGATTTGTTTGTACAGTTCGTAGAACGGCATGGAATGAGAAAATCTGGTAATTTTGAATGACGAAATTCAGCTCGATGATGAGGATCACCTACACGTTTGCAATTAGTGTCATTTTTGCAAATTGGAACATTGTTAGGCTCGTGCGTTAGATTTGGTTCTTTGCTTTTGTTTCGGCAGAGTTCAGAGAAACGACACGGATGTAAATATTTCGACCTGTGTGCTATAGCATTGGGATGATCCGAGTATTGCATAGGACAGTTTACATTTTTCGAACACATTTGTGGAGATGATGATGACGCTGATGATGTTGATGATGATGATGAAGCGGATGATAATGAAGCCGCACCATGATCATCATTGTCGTCTTTCGGTGGTTTCTTGTAACTGTCGTCGATTGTTGGATGTAAATCTGCTTGTCTTTCAAAAGTAACAAATAGATTTCTAACGGAAACTTCTTTCGCATCCGAACTAATTGAAATATATTCTAAATCAGCTAAATTAAGTTCCTTGGCAGAAAGATCACAGGTAATTTTTTCGTGATTATAAAGCGCATTTGAACCGGCTTGACGTAAAATAACTCGAGATTTCGAACGATGAAGTTCAAGACAATAAGTTATATAATCATCTGTATTACTTCCGATATGAAAGTTGTTTGAAGATGCTTTAAATTTATGATTCTTTATAAATTTATGATGTTGAATAGGTGCACCAATATTAATATACGTTGCTTGTTCATGATAGGTTTGACTGTGTGAATCATGTTGTGATGATATATAACATAGTACGCAATTGCGCATCGATGAACCTTCGTCATTGGCTGACTCTGCAGACACAACGAGCATCATATCACCATTGATTGTTTGCCAGTAAATATAAACAATGTCGTCAGTTGGATCGTGTCCTTTCTCGGAATGATATAAGTCATAAGCTTGCGAGATAGTTAAATGTAAAGGAAAACATTCATTGAAAGCTGCAGGTGGTATTGTAATCGTAGCGCCGTGAAGTGGTCTCGATGCTCCATATTCAAGATTGTAAGCGTACTGTTTTCTTAATTCAGCGACAACGGCATTCTGATAATCAGCTCGATCTTTATCTGCAGGTACCGGAACAAGACTCGACATTGCATTACCAGTAACAAGACCTTTGTGGTCCATGATTGTATAACGTTTTTTGAAAACAGCATTAAGTGATTTCTTTGATTGAGCGCTAAATGATTCGAAGATATTCTTTGCTACATAAATATGATCAATATAATCGATTGGTATCAATTGTGGTAAATGACCTTCGATATTGAGATGTGAATCAACCTTCAACCAGCGCAGAAAAAGCAAATCAAGGTCCATGTCCATTGTCTTTAAATCGAGTTGTAAACTAGTGAGAGCCATTAATTCTAAAGCCATAGCATATTCAAATCCTGGTATTCCTGCATGTAGTTTCGTGTCATGATAGTGTTTAATTCGTGCTGCTGCCGAGCCCGGATCAGTTAACCATGGACGAAGTCTATATGCGTTTCCTGATGCACCGAATGTTGTTGCTGCACACATCGAAAAATCAGCATCGGGATGATGCATAATTTCTCGTTTGAAAACAACAATTACATCGCCATAATAATGTCCAAGATGTGGACCAAGAATACTAAAAACACGTTTATCTGTGCCCAATTCTTTATCAGTTGCAAAGCCAATACCAGCTGGATTCGAATGTAGTTTTATTGAAGCTTGAGCAATTTCAATTGCTTTCGTTTTTATAGCGTCTACATCAGTTTTTGAAAATGCTTGAGTTAAAATTTTTTGCACAGCTTTGACATGTTCTTTGTGTTCATCTGAATTAGGTTTTGGCGCATGGCTGGGGACAACACCGGCCGCTGCTGTTCCTCCTCCATGCGCAGGATCAGGTGGTGGAAAATTAGCTGCTGCAAATTCTTGCCGAACGACTTCAATAATATAATCGGTTGCTGCTTTATTGTATGTCGGAATATCTATACCATCAATACAACGTATTCGTGAATGTTGCATAACAGATCGAGCAACGAATTTAACTCTCTTTAAATTTTCCATATAATCTCGACTCATAACGTGACCATGAAGAAGTATAGATTCGAATATAAATGGACTACATCGATGTACAGGTTGAACTGTTCGAAAATAATCGAGAATTGTTCGAGGAATACCACCGGATGGTAATGGTTTCCAACCTTGTTTCTTCACATAATCGTTGATACGTTGAATACATTGAGATTGATTTCTTCCAAAGTTGCAACGTTTATTTAAATTATATAATTGTACAACACCAGTTTCTTCATCATTTCGTGCATGACGATATTTTGTGACGTGATCTAAATTACGAAGATAAAAACATCCCGTACCATGTTGACATAAACGACGAATATCAGCCAATTTTGGATGTGAATAACTGTTCAAATGTTCTTCTTGAGAGAGTTTTTTACATTTATCTCCATCCTTACAAATACGACGAATAATATGAATTGTACTTTCTTGATGTAATGGAGAATCCGTTGAACAATGACGACCCCAACGACAAACATGAGAAAAATCAAGACAATGATCTCGTACATCGTCATCACATTTAGTTATATCTGCTGCTTCCGATAATTTCGTATAAAATGGACAATGAAATGGTGTAAATGAACATGGAGGTTTAAATGGATGTCCATAGTCATTAAGATGAGTTCGATTATGAATATTCACACAGTGACCTCCATATGAACACGGTGTCTTACAATGACGATAGGATTCACAATGTTTTTTGTCATGTGCTTTAAATTTCATACATTTCGGTCCTTCTTTACATAATGGTGAATGTATAAATTCTTTCAAATGATTGACGTCTAAATTAGCGCATTCGCCACCATCGGGACACTTCGATGGATGCGAAAATTCCTGACAATGTTTTTCATCCTTGATTTTTTCACATTGACCACCGTACGAACACATTCTCGAATGAATAAACGAACTCATATGAACACGATCACTTTTGTAATTACATCGGCCAGTCGTAGCCACATAAGTACATATTGGAGGATGAATTGTTTCATTTGCATGGCTACTATCGAAGATTTTCGTACAATCCGAACCAGCACTGCAAATATCATCACGATATATACAAACATCATGAATCGATGAACCGTCATTTGAAATTCGAAAAGAACCGTATTTCGTGTTTGGTTTATCCATTGATTTTGCTGGTAGAAATGTTTTTTCATGTAAAATGTCGGCAAACGGTTTGAAATTACCATGAGGATTTATATTTTGACCTGTATTATGATCATCAAGTATTGCAAATAAGATCGTATGAAAATAGCCAGCATATTGATCAATAACTGATCGAAAGATTTGTGCGACATGCTCTGGTGGATTATGAAATGTACCACAACCGAACGCTGATAAAACGAGACTGTCATGCTTTTGACTGTGAGCAATAGCAAAAATATTTTCGATTTTTCTTCGTGTTCCAACAGCTGGTTCTTTATCGAGATAAGTTCCGTTGAGTTTCGGATCTTGAAAAGCTGAAACAGCAATGATAGAAACATCAGTCAATGGCTCATCCATATATTCATAGCCAACATTTTGAGAACGACGAAAAATTGTTACACCTGACGTATAAATGGCACCGAATTCTTCGATAGGATAGACTTTTTGCGAGGATGATAAACGTTCAAATTCAGAATCTTTCGTACAAAGAAATCGTTGGGACGTAGCAGGTAATTCTTTAATAGAATCAAAGCTAACATCTAAACTTCGATAGTAATCCGATCGTCGAAACAGATTTTCTTCTTGTCCAGTTTCACCTTTTCGATATCCACCGCCGGGTGTACTCGAATTAGCCATATTGAGTAATAATGGTGATTTACATTTGTCCAGTAATGTTTTATATGCATCGACACAATCTTTGTTAATAACAAAAACTTTTGTTTCTTTGAATGGTAATGGTCGAATTGGAGTTTTAGCACTTTTCATTAATTTCGATTGATGATTATAAACAATTGTTTTCATAGATTTGTTTATGTTCAATGGTATTTCTCGATCTTTAAGAAAATATTTTCTATCTTTAATTGCACCTAATGTATTTAACATAACAGTCATCTGAAGTAGATATCGACGGCTGCTTATTTTCACACCACGTCGATTCGATGCCCGTTGACCACGGTCGAAACGTGAGTTCTCTCCTGATGCATTTTCGAATTGTTCCTGCCAGATTTTCGCATTCCATCGAAGACGAAAGATTTCTTGATCAAATTTAGTGACAAATTGTGATATATCAGCATCGTATTTGTCCATTTCAGTATCATACCATGTGTCAGCATCAATTTCAGTGCCAGTCGGAAAATCCGATGGATCATATTGTTTGAATCGTAATTTTTTTCCATCAATACGAACTACACCGCAATTTATACAATCGTCATATACATCTTCATCTGAGATTTCCAGAATAAGTGTGTCATTGATTTGTCTTAGTTTTTTTGCTTTACCACGAAAAATAGAATTTTTCAGGAGTTTTTCAATCGATATATCACTTGGTACTGATTGTACGATTAAACGACAGGATAAACTGTTCTTTTTCGAGAATGATTTATTGTTTAGTAGGATAAAACTTAATGATGACCATTGGCGAACAGCATCTGTAGCTATGACACATGCAGTGGAAGTTTTGGGGTTTAATTGAACATGAAATGAAGTCGATGAAAATTCTGCTGGTTGAATAGCTTTGGTGATAATACTGATCAATTGTTTGCTAGTGACTGATGAAGGTATATCTTCAAAAAAACTACAACTACCGCAGAAATAAACTTTGACATCATAACCCTTGATCATAATATCTTGTTTATCAATATTAACAGCTAATTCTTCTAATGATGTGGTAACAATATGATAGATATTAGGAAATTGACTGTTGAGTTGTGTACAATCACGTGGTTTGTCTGTTTTATATACTTTCATCCATTGACGTTTGACATCATCAGCAGTTGGTAAATTATCATCGTTTTTATCATCGGATACATCGAAGACTAAATACGATGCAAACTCAGCTGTACTTTCAAACGATACAAAACATTGGTCCTGTTTGGGCTTCCAAATCATTCTGACGACTTCATTGATTAATTGTTCTTTGTCATCATCACTTTGAACATAAACAACACCAACACCTAATTGAGAATAATATTTGACTTTAATAACATCAATTCTGTGACCATTTTTAATACGCTGACGTATATGATCTTCGATTTTTTTATCATCGTCGTCGTAATCTGATGGAAGTCCAGTAATAGTAATATAAACTGGAATCGATTTTTTTGCAGATAGAGAAGGAGGTTTTTCTTTTTTCTTCGTCGGCTTCTTATTATCACTGTCACTGTCTTCTTTTGATGCATGATTATGATCTTCTTTTTTATCTGTAGGTTTGATGATAGATTCCTTGGGTGTCGATGGACTTTGAGTTTGATTCGTCTTGATAGTGTTCGTTTTCGGTGATAGATGTTCATTATCAGGTTTAATATTGACAGGTATTAAGGTAGGTTTGTTGGTTTTCGGTGGAGCTGGTTTCTTCTTTGGCTTTGGTTCGTCACAGTGCGCACAGTCAGTAGATGATTCGTCATTATCTTGCTCACATTCCTGACACGTCCATTTATTTGATGTACCCCAACGTGATGCTTGGCCAGATGACAACGGCTGATCGGAAGCATTATCATGTTGATCCTAATACAAAAATATTTTTATTATTGTGTTAGAAATTTTCGTTAAATGAATACATACGTCTGTGTCACTAGATTTTTCAGACGACGAATGCGGCTTTTTGTTCTCTTCATCTAATGAATCTCTGATACCTATACTTGGGAAATAATTTTGGACCTCTGTTTCTGACATCGATGAATCGTTATTTTTGGGATTTTCGTTTGAAGAGTGTGATTTGTCTTCTTCTTCTTCTTCAGATGATGATGGCGGCGGTGAACTTACTTGTTGAAGTTTTTTTAGACCATTAGTTTTTCCACAATCCGGACAGTCGTATGAATCTTCAGACTCGATATGGTCATCAACACATTTACGATGAAACCTATGTCCACATTTTGTTATGACTTCAGACTTTTTGTTCTTGCCTAATGATCGCTCGCATATTGAGCATTCGTCTACGAACGGCATTATTTTAAATTGTAAAGATAAAGTTTACTTCTCTAAGTTATGTTAAGAAACAAATGAAGCACAAGCTTTTATTCGAAACAAGAGAAATAGAGAGAGAGTAAAACAAGACTGGTAAAAAAACCATGTTATCATCATTTTTCTCGTGTTTTTTGTGTTAAAAAAACGAAAAGTTACCAACTTGAAGTTACTTATCAGAGAAAAAGATGTCCTTTTTTGTCGTATATTCGATCTCTTGATGTTTATAGATAAGAGCAAAACAGAACCTTATTTACACAAGTTTTTCTTAGAATAACATCATAAAGTTGATCTTATATTTTCATTTGACAAATTCCAATAGAGCTGAAAGTGTCGCTTAACACCTTAAATCATATTATCTGTTGCTAATGATTGATAGACAGGGTGTCATCGACTTACCTATTTATATTCTTTCGGCTCTTTCTCTTTTATCTTTATATATGACTGTATAACAACATGTCTATTCATGCATGAAACATGAGTAAATGAAGATTCGCTATACATTCATTTTTGAATATGGTCTATCGATATTATATACGTCGTCTCTCGATAAATGCTCTACCTACTGAAAAGAAAAAGGAGATAAATGGACTATCTCATATATCGATTAATCTTCAAATTGAGAGCGAACAACAACAACAGCAACAATCACCGTCTCAATTAGCTGAAAATGAATTATCGAAAGACTCCTTGGTTAAACAACTGATACAATGGATTTTCGCCTATTTTAAGAAACTCAAAGGAATGAATGAAGCAAAACCAAAACGAATTGCTTGGCATGAATATATTTTCAGTTTTATTAGTTCATTTCTTGCTATTCTAATTGTTGCTTCGATACATTATCATTTACTTGCTTCGTAAGAATATTTATCATTCACAAACACATATCACACTATTCGCGAGATTTTTTGTTTTATTTAGTCGTGATTTAACGTTTCTAATTGGCTCACTTGGCGCTTCAGCCGTACTCGCCTATGCTGCGCCTAGTTCGCCACTTGCACAACCGCGAAATTTTATCGGTGGAAACTTACTTTCGGCTCTTATTGGATGTCTGTGGCGTCTATCGATAAACCATTTAGATCGAGCTACTGCAGCTGCATTTGCCGTGTCGACAAGCATTGCTGCTATGCAATTCACTGAAACAGTACATCCTCCAGGAGGAGCAATAGCACTTATTGCAGTTATCACCGAGCCAACGCTACCATGGGCGAATTTTCTTTATATTTTCATACCTGTTCTTTCAGCTTCGATGATCATGTTGATCTTGGCACTTTTGATTAATAATCTGTCAAATTATCGAACGTATCCTGTAAGATGGTGGTGAGAGTATGAATATAATTGTAAAAACACAAGAGTCTTTATAATATCGGTAAAAATGCAATTATCCTCTTGGAGTGCATGCACAATATTTTCTTTTCCTTTCTTCATTTTCAATCTATTAATAATCAGATATAAATAAACGACAAAGAGCACGTGTCTCGAGAAACATAATCGATACAAAGGGCGAAATTAAATAGATAATATTCATTTTTGTTATGCTCTATCGATCGTATATTCGCCGCCTTTCTGTATTTGCTATAACTACAAGTACAACAAATGAAAACAGAACAAATGATTCATCTGCTGTATCTGTTAACGACATGGAATTAACACGAACAACAGAGACTATTGATCAATTAAAACAATCATTTATTAATCGAGCTCGATCATGGTTTACAAACTATTTGACAAAGTTCTGTGGATTGCATGAAGATAGACCAAAACGTATTCCATGGTATGATTATCTCTGGAGTTTTTGTGGTTGTTTCGTCAGTGTATTAATTCTTGCTTCAATGCACTATCATTTACTTGCCGAGTAAGTCATTGATTATATGCAAGAAGACAAAAAAAAACAAACTTAATTCTGGTTTATTCATTTATTTAGACGAAAGTTAACTTTTCTTATTGGTCCATTCGGAGCATCATCTATCATTGTGTTTGCTGCATACAATACACCGCTCGCACAACCACGAAATGTTATTGGTGGACATTTTCTTTCGGCTCTGATCGGCTGTATATGGCGTCTATCGATAAATCATTTAGATCGATTTGTAGCAGCTGCATTTGCTGTATCGACAAGCATTGTTGTTATGCAATTCACTGAAACAGTACATCCTCCAGGAGGAGCCGTTGCGCTTCTTGCTGTTATCACTGAACCATCACTACCCTGGGCTAACTTTCTCTATGTATTTGTACCTGTTCTATCGGGCTTAATAATAATATTAATCTTAGCACTTTTAATTAATAATCTGTCAAATCGTCGGACGTATCCTACAAGATGGTGGTGATCTATATTCACTCAATCAAACAATTTGTTCGTTTGTTTTTCTAGATATAAATACTATAAATAGTGTTTCTATTTTTTAAGATACGAAATACAGAATTGTTTTGCACATTCTATTTTCTATTAGGATGTCTCTAAATTTGTTATGATAATTTCGAAAATGTTTATACCCAACTTGAATTATCAACAGTTCTGGTTTGTGCATTTAAACTAGTTACGATATTGTACACAACGTGTCGTTCAGCTGAGATTACGTTTTTGTTATCATTGTTTTTGACAATAAGTGGTTCTACATCAGGAATTGGAGGCGCAGAACGGTTAGTTGTTTCTTCTTGATGACGTCTTTGGCTTCGTCGGAAAGGCAAACAGTTGCATACTGATTTTTTCGATACAATATATTCACCCACTTTCGAAGCCATTCTGTTCATACTACGGTCATAAGGAATCTTAATTTTACCATGAAGTAAATCTTTGATCAAAGTATTATGAAGTTTAAAATTCGGTTCAGTATTAACAATGATCACATTCATTTGTTCGCCAGTAGTTTTACTTGTTGACAATATAAAGGATAATTCTTGAAATTTCTCCGTACTTTCAGCGTACGCCGACGATAATAAGACAATAGCTACTACTGATGATTTAATGACTGGATATGAATATTCCCAAACAGTATCGTAGGTTTCAACATTTTCATAAGCAACCCAAACAGGTAGTGTTACCTTGTGACGCAATTCTTTGATAAATCCCTTGCAAAAATCTTCGTCGTTCTGATCATAACTGATGTAGATCCCTGATGAAGTCGTTTGTTTTGAAGTATTAGGTGAAACAATGGGCTCAATGATGTACCAGATACGTTTAGCATCACCTGATTTTGGACGATTAGCAAGACATTTGATAACAAGACAAAATTGAGCATCTTCTACTAATTCATTCACATATTCGGCATCGGGATAAAGTGAAATTTGTAATAAAATCTTAAGTAAATAACTCACAGCCTGTTTCTCAAGGTAATCTGGTTCAGGATCAAGTGCAATTCCATACAATGAGACAAGTAATTTAACAAAATATTGAATTCGATCACTATCGAGAATTTGTTTCATGACATAAGTATTCGAAAAAGCACGATATAATAATTCTAATAATTCGGATAAATGCATTCCATTATCTGTTAATTCATCATCAGTGCTCGCTGCCTGACACCATCGATACAAATTTTGAGTTGTAGTAAGAATGAGTTTTTTGTTTTCTTCTGATTGTTCATCGTTGGTAACTAACGAAACTAATAGCATACCGAATGTTTCTTTGAGATCATCATTGTCTTGTTTATCAATCAATGGCTTGTGTTTGATTAAAGTATCAAAGACTTTATCCGTATGAAATTGTTTTAAAATTTTTTTATCACGAGATAAATTATAAATAATATTCAGTAGAGGTCTGCCGAGTGCATCGATTTGATGCATAAACCCATCAGTACGAATCCATTCAATAGTTTTTTCAGGATATTGTGTTTCGATAAACATTGGAATAAGTGGTACTTTATCAGTCAAATTCCAAAGAAAACTTAGTATACTACTTGCAATTGCTAATAGCATTTGAGATACGTTCTCATTCATTCGAATTAGGAAATTACTAATAAATACTCGAAAAGATATCATTAGAGAACTGTAATCGTTTTTAAATTCATTTCTTGATCGAAGATTGATTCGATCAAAGCAGTATTGTGTATCGTGTATGCAGTTTAATGTGATAATGCCAAGATCATAGATGTTGTTTTCTAAAGTTATTTATTGAAGAAGTTAAGTAAAACAATACATGAAATAGAAAATAATCTTACCGTAGTCTGTAATAACGTTTTCTATTAAAATTCGATTTAAACAAAAATCAAGAAAATTGTTTTTAATAAGATTTGTAAGACAAGAATTTAAGATATCGGTAAGACACACCGGTGATAAACTATCATTGTCAGCATAGATCCTCAATAGTTTACGTATTTTTATGTACATTGTTTGAAAAGGTTTACGTAGTATAATAAAATTTGATTTATCAACGGCAGCAACACGAACGATTACGTTCATAATTGAACAGATAAGTATGGCGCGTTTTTCTAAACCCATTTGTTTCAATAACGGATCGATAGTTTCAACTATGTTTTTGAATATATCTTCTAATTCATCGACTTTCCATGTATGTTCTATGACATTTGAAGGTTGATTTAAATCAGCTGATAATTTTTCTAACGTGTCAATTTGTTCAAGAAGCGACAGATAATCGCATTTGACATTTGTATTTGATGTCGACAAACTACTATTTGCTTCGTCGTCTGCCATCGAACGTCGTTATGATTTTTGTGACCATGAATCGAAAAAAAAGCATGCCGAAATATTTATTCAAACAACAGGCTGAAATCAAATCAAGTACTGCGTAGGTTAATGCAGAAAAAAATGTATAAGAGTATATAGAAGGAGATTATTAGTTTTTTTCTCGTTCTGTCAGCAGGCATGTCGTTTTGAGAGGTGTACACTGTTCGCTGCAAAATTATTTTTTTAGAACTGAAAATTACACGTAGGGGTGATTTTATTTGCTTGTTATGATGGATCGATTAAATTTTCAGAAACGAGTTTGTACAACTTTTATTCCAAAAGAGTAAATTTAATCGTTTTATAGAAAAATATATTTCTATCCGATCATTGTCTAGAACCGATGCGAATACTTGTGTTTGTAATTATACTCATCTAAAAGACGAACTGCCAAACACGACCGAAACATGGGACTACAATAAACATACAAGACAAGAGCCTAGTAATTTCTATGGAGCGTTACCACAATCGAATAGCTCAGTATGATGTTTTCGTAAATTGAGAGAAAATTCTATCTACTTATTCGTTCGTATTTTAGTACGTACGATGTGATGTCAAAACGGAGCCCGAACTACTCTGTTGTTTATTATTAGGCGAATGGAAATTGCCTAGACCGGGTCTTATCATGCGAATGCTCGGTGATCCAGATGTAACACCACATTCAAAAATCGAAAAAGAACTTTTGAGAGGAATTGCCGATGCTGCTATTGCATCAGGTATAGAGAAGACATAATCGTCGACTTTCATCCAAGATGATGACAAATAAAATTTCTATTTAGATGCATGGATCATGACTACGGGTTATAAAGAAGAAAGCATAGCGGAATTAGTTGGCGAAGTTATGTATACATGTCGAATCCGAAATCCTGATCTTAATTTCAGCGCAATTGCTGTTGGCAAATGGGGTAATATTCGGGAATGCCATACTCTCGATAATTCATCAAACGAGTCAGTTTGTTTTTCTATAAAATGTGTATATAGTGCTGATCAAGATTGATATATTGATATTGTAGAAGGAAAGGTCAAGGACAATATAAATTAGAACGAAATCATACGCATTACATTTTCTTCGACGATGGTACATGTTATTCATTAGATACAGGCGAATTCACCTCTAATCTCGCTCGACAATTATCGTGTGGATCACGACGACAAAGTTCGTATTCACGTTCTTATGTTCGTAGATTTAATATTCGATTTGAATTTAGTACCATTGATTAATGTTCTCGTTGGTGGTACTCTACATTCGCTACCGTCATTTTGTATTGATCTAGAACGGTCGATTCCTGTTGTTATTGTTGACGTGCGAGAAAAAAAACTAGAAAAAAAAATCTGTTGTACTATATTCTTATGTAGGGATGCGGACCATTTGGCGATCTTATATGCAAATATTTGAAATTAACTGAAAGTAAAAGAAAATAAGAATTGTTTTTTATACGCGGTCAAATTGACTTTTTGGTTTATTTTCAAGGTTTTTACAAAGAATCAAAAACAACGACAACAACAACAACAATTGATGAAGATGATGATGATGATGATACTGAGAGTGAAGAAGACGACGACGATGAAGAAGATGATGGTTTGAATCTTCTGAATTGTTCTCAAGCGTAAGACTACACACAAAAAATAATCTGTTACTAATAAATATTCTGCAACTATAGATTAAAAGATGCTTTAAGTCCACTTGACGAACATCGTAAGAGTTTTATTGAAGATGTCAAACAACTCTATAAGATTATGAGAGAACAACAATACGAAGCCCAAGGCAAACGAGAACCTATTGGTGATCTATTCAGTTTAAATGAAGAAAAAGATTTTCGACGATGTTTACATCAAATTGCCAGTTGTTTGACTGATCCATTTCGAAAGAATATTCATGTATTCAATATAAATTCATCGACATCATTGAAAGAAACAATTTATACCGCATTTATTCAAGGTAAATGTTTTGTTTTGCCAAGCATTGAGAATCTCGACTGATTTTAGCACGAGAAAAACTGCTCGAATCAAAGAAAATGGTCGTGAAAGCTGTCGATGAAAAAGAACATTTAGCTCTTTATTGGGGCATTGACAATATGAAAGAAAATCAGTCGTCTTTTAAGATTTGGAATGATCCTACGAAAGTAAATCTATTATTGTTTTGTTTATTCGATGAAATTGAAATAGTTATCATTTGTAGGCCAAACAAAATCGATTATTTCTTATCGAAGCTTTGAGCAAAAATTTGTTGCCATTCGTAGCAAATTTTGTTAAACTCGATGTTGATTTCAGTATTTTATTTGGTCCAACTGTATCATCATCGACAGTAAACGATAAACGTTGGTCTCCTAAACATCAGTACTTACAACAATTATATTCTGATATGATGCGACCTAATGTAAGATTTATTTTCTGATATTGCAATGTTTATATTTTCTTGTATTTAGTCAGATCCATTGTATCTACTCGATAAGATCAGTTCTTCGAAAATTGATTTTACTGAAGAAAAACATATAGCATATATTTTGGAAAAACTTGTCGGTGATTTCATGCATCCATTCTATCAAGATCATTCGAAAGTACGAGCTGGAACACTGACAGATACCGAACAAAATACGAATCAAAATAAAATAAGTATTGAATGCATTTATCGAGATATATTTCTTTGGTGTGTATTAACATATCGACTTGATATGGCGAAGATCTTTCTCAGTCAAATGACAACTCGTATTTGTTCAGCATTGATTGCATCGAAAATTCTCAAAGCATTCATTGTCTATGCGCCCGATCAAGCTGCTCGAGAAGAATTAAATAAGAAAGCAGATGAATTTCAAACATATGCCATTGATTTTGTACATTGTACTTATGAAAATGATAAACATCTTGCATGTGAATTAGTTATGAGACAGATCGATGTTTATGGAGGTGTCACATGTCTTCAAATGGCTTTTGTTGCAGATAATAAACGATTTTTATATGAAGATACATGTCATGCATTATTAACAAATATTTGGTATGATAAAGTCGATCCTGTACAAGAACAAAATAAACTTATTCTCAATTTATTTACACTGGGCATTTCACAATTTTTTATATCAATGTACGAGCGATATTATTATAATAATTATTCTAAATTAAAACATAAGCAACAGGTTTTTTTTTTAAATTCGAATTCAATTTTACATTAATTCATTTCGTTTTGTTTAGGTAATCACTTCGGCATATCCAAAACGACAGTACGTAAATCCATTGAACTTCTGATATCTAACTGTCATTGTTCTATAGATTAAAAAAATATGGCATCGACTATACAGATGATTATGATAATCAAGCGACATTATTTCAAAATTTCTTTCATTTTCATAATCGACCAATTGTCAAATATTCTTATTCATTTGTAAATTCATTCTTTCATTCTCATCAATAATAATATTACTTTTCCATAGATTGGTTACATTCTTTTCTTATTTTTCTTCAGCTATTATATGTTATTTTCATTCAATCCACTTACAAAATCGAAGTCAAGCATGCATTGGACCGAGATCTTAACGATTATTACAGTGACAACAATGCTTTTCGAAGAATTTCGACAGGTGAAAGTTTAATTCTAAGTGTAATGTAACCATATATTTGTTTAGGTGCTCTCACAAGAGAGTCGATCAATCCGAGGCAAAATTCGTTCTTATTTCGACTTGAAAAATCGAATATCAAATCTAGTTTTGGTTCTACCATCTTATCTACTATTTTACATTGGATTGATCTTTCGTTTTACACAAAAAACAGATGAAGATTTCTCAATTCCTAGGTATAATTCATTTTAATTGAGTTCACGAGCCTTGAATTATTTCAATAGAGTAATTATGGCTATTGATTTGGAATTGTGGTTTATTCGTTCGATTCTATTCATTGGTATAGCACCGGAATTAGGTCCTAAAATTGTTATGATACGAAAAATGGTATAACTAATAAATTCGTTGATTATAGAAATCTTCTTTTTTTGTGTGTGCGTAGACAAATGATCTTTTATTATTTATTGTCATTATTGTCGTTTTTATTTGCGGTTATGGCATCTCATCGAGATCGATGACAGCCTACGGAACATTGGAATTCAGTGGTCGAAATTTTTTTCGTAATATTATCTATCCAGTCTATTATTTTGTTCATGGTAGTATCGATAATGAACGATCAAATTTAGAAAGTATATAAAGATATTTTGCTGACAACAAATGTTTTCAATTTGAACACTTGTTGTAGCTAAACCAGATGACAGTATGATCGAAGTTACACAAGTCGTATTTGCACTTCACATGCTTTTCGTCAATATACTTTTGATGAATTTGCTAATTGCTTTATTTGGGTAATAGAGAAATCGACATTTTATCTTGAATTTTCTCATTTAGTTTTACGGTGAATGATATTCAAACGCAAGCACATTGCGTTTGGGCTTATGATCGTTGTGATATCATTCGTATTTATCATGATCGACCACCATTATTTCCTCCATTTACATTCTTATTTTCAATTATTCGTTGGTTTTATCGATACTACGGATATTTATCAACGAAAGATAAAACTCATGAGACGTTATTTCCATGTTTCAGTAAGATATCGGTTTTTCTTCTTCGACGTATTTATTTTTTTTTTCTGATAATCAGAAATGATTCCCATGGATAAGAATGTTGATCGTATATGGTCGGATTTCGAACGATATTCAACAAATGCATACATTCGACAATTACTCGATGATCAAGGTATTGGAAATTCAAATGTATTAAAATCTGGTGACGAGTAATTCAATTCAATTTGTTGAGAGAATTTTTGTTTTTCTAAAAAAACAAGATTTTTATGTAGATTTGCATCATCGTCAGGTGATAATGCTGAGTGGAAGTTTGTTAAATCGCTTTTCAAAGATCTGAGAGATTCGATTGACGAATCATTAACTGAAAACTACGAAGAAATAGAAACAATAAATACGAAGATAGAAAAAATTGAGACACGGTTCGAACAAATCGAAACGAACTTAAATCGATTGTCGACCGAAAGAGAACAGGTCTCTACGCAAGTTTTCTTTTTATTATTGATTTCCAATTTAATCATGAACAATAAATAGCTCAAAACATCATTGAATTGGATTATGACAACGATGGTCGATGCTAAAATGACTGATACTCAACCACCACTCATTTCAAACACAGCCAGTCAAAGTTGCTATTTATATTGAAAAAATTTCTTTTATTATTATAATATTCTTTTATTTTAGGATTAGGAACGACAACACTCAGAAAAACAAAACGTACAAGCAAATCCGAAACTCAAACTCAACTGCTTCAACAAACGACTAAAGATGATTGATAGACTTACACATACTTTTCTTTTTCTTCTATACGTGATATATTTTGAGTAGATAATAGCTTAATTGATGAAGTAGAAATAAAAATTCTTTTTCTGATATAATTAAACACTTGAAAAATACGATATCTATATAAATGACACGACATTTTTTTCATATTTATTTCAAAAATGTTACTATTACAAACAATCTATTTGTTCTTTTTCGTTGCGACTTCAATCGATGGTCTCTATCAATCAACAATTAGCATTAGTTCAACAGGTTTCGAATATCAACCTAGCGATGACGTTCAGTTGATTTTATCAGTGACAATTTCAACACAAAAACTCTGTGTACAACAATGCCATTTCATATCATCATGTCGACTATTTGACTATGATTCCGTTTCACAACGATGTCGTTTATTTGAAGGTGATTTAACAACAGGATCAATCGTATCTTCATCATCGTCGTCATCAATAGTTGGAATCGAAAATATCACTTCAGACCTTTATTCATCCATTCACAATCAATCCTGTTCGTCTTGTATTCATGATCGATATCAAATTTGTTCAGTAGATACAAATTCATGTCAATGTCCACCACATAATTACTTATTGGAATGGATTGATTTGTGCATTAAAACTATTTGAAAATCAAACATGTTCTGGTAATGATGTCTGTCGAGATGATCTAAATCTTAGTTGTGCAATGAGTTGTTACGGAGACTATCTAACTTGTCAACAAACAGACAGTAACATTCATCTTGTAAATTTAAGTTTAGAAAAGAAAGTTTTCTATATGTTTAGATGCAACCCGTAATATGCGATTCGGTGTAACGGTAGCTGGTGATTGTAATGGTAACACAAGTATATTAGATGCTCCAGGAGATGTAGCACTAGATTTAAATAATACTTTATACGTCGCAAATACTAACAATAGATTGCTGATATTTCCACTTAATAATCTTACGGGTCAAACACTTCAAACGTTCAGTAGTCGGCCGTGCTATATCTATTTTGACCAAAGAACATTAAACTTTTACATTAGTTTCATCAATCAAGGTAGAGTTTACATTCGACCAGCAAACAAAACTATACCTCCAAACGGAATTAATTATAATAATTGTTCATTAAACGGGATTTGGACACCAACTATAATGGTTGTTGATAGCAATGGAACTGTTTATATATCAAGTTACAATTGTAATTTCGTTACAAAATGGTTACCAGATGCTACTACTGGCATTCTTGTTGCTGGCTCACCAACAGGTAGTTATGGCTCAACTAGCACAACATTATACATTCCATATGGCCTTGCATTAGATGAAATCAATGGGTATTTATATGCAGCAGATCGATATAATAGTCGTATTCAAAGATTTAACTTAAATGGTTCAAATATTGGCACGACAATTCTTGGATCTGCAGGTGTGGGCACAAATGCTAATCAACTCAATTTACCAACCGATATCTATTTATCAAAAATCGATGGTTCGCATTGTATATTTGTGATAATAATAACAATCGCATTCAAAAATTATTAAAAAACCAAACATCTGCAATTACAGTTGCTGGTAGTTCCAATGGAACAGCGGGCATTGCACCTTATCTCCTGAATCGACCGTATGGATTTACATTTGATTATCAAGAAAAATATTTATACGTATCAGACAATGTCAACGTCCGTATTCAGCGATTTTCATTAGAATAAAAGCCTCTATTATATACTTATGTTTCTGTCGTCAAGAAAAACAGTCTAATGATTGTTGAAGAACTATCAAATTCTTTTTTCCATATATATATATCAGAAGAATCAAAAACTTTTCTCTAATAGTCATAAAATACTCGAAACGTTTGTTTTGTATCACCTAGGAGTTTCATTTGAAAAATAAATTTATATAATTGCAGGTACTATCATTTTGAAATCACTTATGAAAAAAATGTTAAGAAAAAGTACATAAGAGAATTCACCGAAGTTTTTTCTCCTGAAACACACAGTCATAACGTAACTTGTAGTTGGTATGCGTAACATATTTTATATTCCAATAGAGTTAGAGAGAGAATCATACTTCGCTGAATTTTTTAACTATTATAAATTTTAGTAATGTCTACACTAGTTAGTTCTCGACTATAAACTGGAAAATCATCAATATCACCATCCAATGGTCCTGTTGATTGATGACCAGCTTCAGTTCCACTACAAACATCCATACCATTGCTTGAAACATGTACAATTGTACGATTTTGTGCTAAGACCAAGTGCTGTCAGACTGGATATTTGAAAATAAGATGAACCAGTAAAAGAAATGAATTCCGGCCCGTATCTGCATAAGGTGTAGTTATATCGAAAAACTTACATTAAAAAAAATTCAGCCCTTTAAAATCTAACACCACAAGAATACTACCAATTGTAATGCTACCTGTCGTGGGAGTGATTCCACCTGAAGTTGAACAGTTAGCGTCAACTATACCATTGTAATATATTCTTTGTGTAAGTGTAGTTATATCGAAAACAAATGCAATATGTACCCATTCATTTACAGGAACAGATAAACTACCGAAACAATCATCATGAAAAAAATCCATAAAGATACAGCAGAGGGACAAAGACCAAGAATACTATGATCAATAGCATTTACATATTCAGTTACTTTCAACCAAAATTCGATAGTAAAACTATTGCCAGCTAACGGAATATGAGGTGCAGTGAATGATTGATTACGACTTGCGTTGAAAAATATAGCTTGATTGACATAACCATCTTTAGTGCATACTAGTTTGTTAGATGGTACTGCATCATAGTTTCATCCAGTAGCCATTTTGCTATTCGATCTGAATTAAAAATTCGTGTTTTATTGTCACATAAACAACTGCAATTATTTGAAGTTAAAATTGTAGCTATACAAAACGAGATATGAAAAGATTCGAATTATTAATTAAATTTACTAGTTGACGTTGTTGTTGTACCTAATAAATTCATTTACTATGTCAATCATCATTGAAAATAAAAATCGAGAATAAGAAGTTTAATCAATATTAGAATTCAAATGATTTAATTATTTATAACACAGAGCAAAGTTTATTTTGTTTGTATTGACGGAGTGGTTCCTCACTGATATGAATTAATACTCCGGAATTAGATCGAGACTATTGAGACATGTAAGTATTTTATTATCGTATATCCTAATCACAACTACTTTTAACAGAAGATAAGCTGTTCTTTCTCAGTTGAATACTCGCTTGAATCGTTAAAATAGGACGTCTTTATTCTAGTGTACAAATATAAGTCTACTTCAATCAATCAATTTTTCAAAAGTATTTATTTGTACAAAATTAATGTACATTTTTTCCGAAAAATCAGTTAATGCTTATGATGTGCAGCTCCACCACCAACACGACCATCTCCATTCAAATCCATATGTGTCATTTGTTCTGCTTTGCCAATGATACCTATTGATTACAAACATTTTTCTTTATTATAAACGAAAAGAAGTTTATTTACCTGCACCTCCTGCATGTGGACGTCCACCAATATGTCCATCATGATTAATATCACAATGTGTAGCTTTTTCAGCTTGACCCATCATACCACCTCCACCAATATGACCATCTCGATTGATGTCCATACCGGTTTTTTCTTCAATTTTGTTTGTAACGGAATCTAAAGAGAAATTCATAATGAATAACAACGGTTTAATAAGTAAATCGTACTCATTTTGTTTTGTATTTGTTGAATGAAGAAAGTGACTTTTTTCCTCCTGTATTTATACAAAGAAATTTAAGCAACGTAAAAAACCGTCACGTGTTGTCACCAACAGAGTTCACAGAGGACGGCGGCATATAAAATTACACTTTTTTCTTCTTTTTCCTTCTATTTTTAGACAAAGTTTATCGAGTAAAAATCAATCAAATTTCTTTTTCTTATGCATTGCATTGCCGGACTATTGTGTTTGACCGATATAAATATGACAAAGATGAGCTGTTCATCTTCATTATATCATGAATCAATACATTGTTTTTCTTAATTTCATTGCTATTGCTTTATTCTCTATTGTTCAAAGTTATTCTGGCGAAGGAACATATTTTATTCGTAAGTGAATAAATTTTGATTTGTTTTTTTTTCTACGTACATTAATTTGAATTACGTATAGCTGGACTGGGTGCATGTGGAGGTTATCATGATGAAAGTGATCTTATTGTTGGTTTGGCGGCTCCTGATTTCGATCAATATACGCCGAGAAAGAATCCGAATAAGAATAAACTCTGTGGTCGACGTATTTTAGTCGCAGGTCCTCTTGGTTCAGTGACTGTTGAAGTCGTCGATCGATGTCCGACTTGTCAAAGTGTAAGTCGTTTTCGAGTCGAGCATTCAATGTATACATTCTTGTTTTGTTTTTAGGGTGATTTAAATTTAAGTCCAGCAGCGTTCAGTCAAATTGGAGATAAAAATGACGGGCGTATTCCAATCACATGGGAATTTGCTTAGAAAAATCAATTTGTTTTGTTTTGTTCATAATAAATAAATAAATTGTTAATATCTATTCACGTATTTTTTTGTTGTCATGACTCATGCGAAAGCAACAAGGTGTCCTCCTACGGATAATTAGTTTATTCGTTCTGTTTAGTATAGTGGGGAACGCGCAACCTACGTACAGGTAGGTGTACTTTGATTAGTGGGACTTACCATCACGTATAGTAATAGTATAAATATGAGATTGTCAGTGCAGAGAAGATACGTTTTTTTTTTAAATGGTTCAATATTTAACTATTATCGGTTTTGTTTGTCTTGTTATTATTGGTTCGATTCACGCACAATATGGTGATTCTCCAATAATAAGACAACGACGATTATTAAATCAGTACATGCGTGGACATGTAATTAACTCTCGATCAACCAATTGTCCTGAAGGCATGTGTCTATCGCAATGGGGCTATTGTGGCACGACTGATGACTATTGTGGTGAAGGTTGTCAAGGTGGACCATGCCGAGGCGGTGGCAATCCACAACCACCACCAACAGGCAGTGGTGATCGACAGGGCCAAGGAACTTATTATGATCGTAAGTAGAAAGACTTTTTTCAATGAAATATACTAAGAATTAAATTTTAATTAGCTGGACTTGGTGCATGTGGAATCTACAGTAATGGTGGTGAACTTGTTGCTGCTATGGCTGCACCTGATTTTGATCCTCAAACACCAAATGGAAATCCAAATAATAACAATCTTTGTGGACGATCAATTGCAGTCAACGGTCCTCGAGGTTCCGTCACTGTTCGAGTTGTTGATCGTTGTCCTGTTTGTCAAAGCGTAAGTATATTAAACATGTTTTTTTTCTCATCGATTACGTGATTTCTTTCTGTAGGGTGATCTCGATTTAAGTCCAGCTGCATTCAATCAGATCGGTGATCCAAATCAAGGACGTATTCCAATCAACTGGCGTTTTGTTTAAATCAAACTCTTTCTATTCTATATACCGAAAGAAAGTTTTCGACTACAATGTGTACATCTTTTTCTTTTGAAATAAATGTTGTTCTCTATCACATCTCTCTCTCTCCTTCGTTCTTTCTGCACATAAGATTGTATATATACACGTGCATATACATATTTGTCTTTATAATCATGAATCTTAACACAATTTCAATTCTTACAATCGTCATCGTTTGTATCAGCATAATATTGGTCGATGGAAACATGGGAAAACGACAAATTCAACGAAAGAATCACGGAAGTAATTGTCCGCCTGGTGAATGTTTATCGAAGTATGGTCATTGTGGTGCATCAGCTGAACATTGTGGTAAAGGTTGTCGAGCTGGAGCATGTTACTATGATCCGTCAGATAATCTAGCTGGTGATGATATTTGTGCACCTGGTGAATGTTTATCACAGTATGGTTATTGCGGTAGAACGGAGAAACATTGTGGTGAAGGTTGTAAAGGTGGTCCATGCGGTTCAGTTGTGTCAAGTTCTGAAGATGATACAGGTAAACATCGTAGATACAAACGTGGTCCAACATGTGGGCATAACGAATGTTTATCGAAGTCTGGTCATTGTGGAATAGGTGATAAATATTGTGGTGATGGTTGTGAGGATGGACCCTGCTTTGAATAATTAATATCTCAATCTGTATATGTATCTAACAATTCAATAAATAAAATTTTTTGACATATATTCGAGTTTTTTTTCATGTTCATCGACGAAGACTGTAAGGACATATCTTGAGGTCAAATCACGCGTGATTACGTCATTTTTCACTCTTTCTTTGTCAACTTGTCGTATATATACGCGTGTATGTATATAGATTTGTTTTATAGCCATGAATCTTAACACAATTCTTATTGTTTGTATCAGTATAATGATTATCGATGGAAAGTCAAATGAATTAACATCATCGTCGATGAGAAAACGACAATATCATTTTAGAAAAACAGGTGCTTATTGTTCACCAAAAGAATGTTTATCAAAGTATGGTTCTTGTGGTAAAACTGAGGAACATTGTGGGAAAGGTTGTCTCGGTGGACCGTGCTGGAAAGATTTTGGTTATAGTTCTAGTGAAGATGTTGGATTTAAAGGTAAAGGTGGACAATGCAGCTATGGTGAATGTTTATCAAAGTATGGTTATTGTGGTAGAAGTGATGAACATTGT
>ERZ778019.1952-NODE-1952-length-23069-cov-13.374685_pt1 | contig 23069 bp, 38 predicted proteins | sample MGYA00375749_ERZ778019 | MGnify/ENA primary metagenome ERZ778019 (study PRJEB29350, sample SAMN05389821) | bioreactor metagenome | isolation source: Ammonium sulfate bioreactor | place: South Africa: University of Cape Town | collected 2014-03-17 ... | reverse complement strand
GATATTGAATTTAACAAAATTAAGATTAAGATGAATACCTTTATTTTGATCTTGAGCCGAGCGTATAAACATTCGACCAACACCGAAATTCTTTAATTTCGAACATAGTTCTGGTAAAGTATTACCATATGACAAACTGACTTGTCCAATAAACTGCACACGTGGCATCTGAAGAAGTTAAAAAGAATCATCATAAATCTTCGCTATCTTTTCTTTCTCTGTTTTTTTTGTTTATTTTGAATTGAAAATAACAAGAACAAAAAAGTAGATTATTTGTTTTTGAAAAAAAGAAGATTTCACGAACATTAATTCGTATGAAATATTTTTCACTGTGGTTTGTATTCCTCCTCTTCTGTTTTGATAAGAAATTCGACGATCTCTTCGCGAACAGTCGATGTTTGTTGGTCGAATAATGAATCGGTATCGATACCACGACGTAATTGCAATCGTTGGTGTTTTTGTATAGCCAAACGTTCGAGATGTTTCTCTTTGATTTTTTGAAATTTGTCGAGTTGTTCACGTCGTTGTTCTTGTTGTTTAGCAGACTCGCCAATACGAGACATACGATCTCGTTGTTCGAATTTCTGTGTCCAAGCATTTCGATTCCGTCTAACTTCCTGAAACGAAAAACGTTCTTGTCCGTGTTCGAAATCAAATCAAAACCAACTTTAAGCATGTCTTCAGTGAGAAGCGATGATGGCCGAGGACGCCAACGAAGAGCAATTAAACCTTCGACATTTTTTTCAAATACTAAATTGCCTTGAAATGTCCAAAGTTTAAACGAATGATCACGCTAAATAAAATCGTCGATGAATTAATTACAAATCAGTGTCAAATCTAACTTTAGCATTGAATCGATTGACATACGAGATCACATAACGTCCTGTTGGATCCCATTCGACATTCGATAAATCCGGATGTTCTGGTTTTGCCATGACGGACATGTCGTTTGTGTCAACAAAGATCAATTGTCCACCCGATGAATTACTTGTTTTAAATGCTGCTAAAACGACATATTGACCACTTGGCGACCAAATTGCTGCTGTAACTGGAAATGGCAATGTTTTCAATGCTTCAATTTTTCCGGTCCTTTGTCCTTGACCCATTCGATAAAAAGTCACATTAGTACGTACACCTTCACCGGTAATAACAGCTAATCTATGACCAACTGGTTCAACAGCAAATGATTGAACATTTGTATCTAAATCAATCAATTTGCGTCGAAGATTATTCTCTGTAGAATCTACCTCGAATTTCTAATGTATCCAAAGGAACATCTTTTTCTCGATTATGAAACATTTCAAAATTATAAATTAAACCCTAGAATAAAAATCCATCGATAATCAACCAAATCGTAAACTTCTTATTCACGTACAGTGTATTTTGCATTATTTTTATCTCCACTTTTTTTTCCATATCGATCCACTTTAACAACAACATAATCGCCTCGTTTTTGCCAACAGAGTTTACAACCAATGACATTGAATAATGTCTTCGATCGAACTTCATCCAATCTCGTACCATTGACTTCAGCAAGTACCAAACGTGCTGGTACATTACCATCTTCAGCTGTCCAATAAACAAGACGATTCTCAGTTGGTGACCATTGAAAATCCGATATGGATGGAATTTTAAACGGTTTCTTATCAACTAATTGAAAGTTCTATAAAAAAAAACATTATTCATCATTAAATTGCTTTTCTTTTCTCTGATTTTTACTTCAATGTCGTACATATAAATACCATCGAGACCTTGTTTAGCAAAATATTTATCTTGAAAAGACCATCTAAACATATCGAACCAAAAAAAAGAAATGAGATTTTAACTGATAGATCGAAAAACGAAAACAAAGTCAGTTAATCGCTTCGCCAGTTATGTCATCGCTCAAGAATCTTCCGTTAGGAAAATTTCCTAAGCCTTTAACTCGGCCTTTTCTTATCATCATTCTTTGTTTCTTTTTCTCTCATCGAAATTCTGATCTTACTTGAAACCATTTGAATCTTGAGACGAACTTTGATCGAATGGAAACGAACGTTTCTTTTGTCCAGTAATCACATCCCAAATAATGTACGCTTCGGGATTATTCGGAGATGCAGAAACTGTTATTAAATAACGTTCACTTGGCGAGAATTCAATGTAAGTAACGCAACGATGAGAAAATCTACGAGAATAACATCGAAATATGTCAGTTCATGAGATGAATATACCGTTGAATTTGACGAAATTCTTTTCCACCCCAAAGAGCAATGCCTTGCTCGTGAAATGACGCGAAATAGGTACCTTTTGGCGACCAAATGAAATTCGATTCTGTCCATTTCTAAATATCGAATCGATCTCAATAAGATTATAAATCGAGTAGAAACATATTCACATACAAGTCGTTCGGCGACAATCGTAGGTTGCGATAGAGCATTCGAATACATTGTAGTTTTCTTTGGATCATCGCTCTGAACTGCAAATTGATCGACAGCATCGGGTTCAGTTAACCAAGAAAGTAAATTCGGCTATCGAATGAAGCAAAAAGAATATAAAAAGATTATTTTGTCGTCGTTATACCATTTCAGTAGCTTCAGATGGTACTTGTGTCAAACTAGAATCGATATTCATTTTTTCTTATGAGAAAGAAAAATTTTTTTGAATTCCTACCGATCAAAATCCGACATAAGCGTAACGGAAAATGTATGATTTTTATCTAATCGATAACCATCAATTTGTTTGACGACTTCTTGAGCAATTTGTTCGTGTTCAAATTCCAAGAATGCGTAACTATTTGATTTCAAATCAGTTTTTTCGACTGTTAGAAATCAAAGACATGTTACCCTTTAGTTTTGCCTTCATTATCCAACGGATAATAATCATTTCGACATGTGCCAATTTTGTTGTAAGTTTTTGATATAGCTGTTTTGAGTTTATCAAGTTTAGATTGCTCGATCTTGGGTATATTATCAATAACAACGATATTGTTGAGACTGTTATGTTCTGTTGGACGTTGAACAACTAAATCCGGGCAGAGAACATCATCTGAAAAGTCCTTTCCGTATTCATCATCCGAAAAATCAGGTGTTGGTGCATTGGAATCCTATGAACGAGTCAATCATTCAACAAATCTTTGATTTTAAATGAAACAAACTGCATCGCTATCTTCACTGTATTGTTCGATTGTTTTCGACGACATTGTATTTTCTTTTATTCGTAAATCCAAATGAATATCTACAAATTCAGAATTGACTTTTATAGGATACCGTCTGGTGGAGATGAAATGAAATTATGAAAGACAGAATCTCTGGATTGTACATTACCATCGTTTGTTGTTATTCACCAATAGAAATAACTCATTTTACTTTTGTTTTGTATTGGTGAATTATGTAAAATCTGACGACATCTAACGTAAACTACGGATTGGTATGATTTGTCGAATACGTAGACAACAAATGTGTGTGCATGAAATACTCTTGATTTATTTCTTCAAGTTTTGCTGATTGTCATTTCTGTACGATGGAAATCGAAAAACTCGATATCGATTCAATATTTGTTAAATATACTATCAATGAAATACGAGATATCGAAGAGAAAATCAAAGTCGATATGGAACGAAAGAAAGAAGAATTAAGATCGATGGTTGGGTACGAAATGATTTTCTTCAATGAACTTTTGAGAATCTTGTGTTTTTATTAGTGAACGATATCGTGATTTAATTGAGGCAGCTGATGCGATATTCGAAATGAAAACATGTGCAAAAGGCGTATGTATTTGTTTTTTTTTTTTTGAAAATTGACAATTGAAATCAGCGTTGTATTCAAGGTCGAAGAATATGTACATTTACTCAATGAAAAGTGCAGTAAAATCGATCAGGCATTGTCAACACAATTAGGATCATCGACGACAAAAACTGATAAACAATCATATAAATTAACATTGATTCTTTCAGTTCGAATTCTCACTGAAACACGTCGACGTTGTTGGACGTTTTTAGAAGACAAAAATTTCGTAGACGCCGCTCGGTATGATCGTAATTCTTGTTCTCAATTGAATTTGACTTTAAGCAAAACGTCGTTCTAGACAATATTTATTAGCTCAACATATGGCTACAGCATTATCGACAAGTTCGATCGATGAACAACTCGATGATGATTCACAAAAAGCCATTGTTGTTGCGACTCGTCTGTGGAATCAAACTCGTCATATGAAAGCAACAATTTTAGATAAATGTCGATTGTATTTAAAGAGTACAGATGTAGATGTTCAAGTAATTCATTGTTTTTCAATTGAAATCAAGTCGATTGTTCGTTTTTCTAATATTCAGCTTCTTGCCAATACTCTATCAACTTTAATCGCATTTGGAAATAAAACTGTCGAACAAGTATTAAATGAATTTCTTGATGCAAAATTAGTACGTTTATTTTTTTTATTAAATCGTCATTTTATGATGAATTTCATTATTTAGGATACGATTAAAGAATCATATCAAAATGCTGATATCAGTAAGATTTATTCGAGGAAAACAAACTCGATCTTATGTTTTTTTTTCTTCATTGTTTAGAGCAAAGTTCCAAGGATACTGTTCGACAGTTACTGGTTCATTTTATTAATACTCTATTTGAATTAGATATACTTTTCAGTAAAAATAATCCGGATACTGGTAAATCGAATTTTAGATTGTATTGCTTTCATTTCGAATGATTTAGATCAATATGATCAATTGAAAAAATATGTTTCAACATTTTTCGCTATTTCCAATGTTAATAAAGCGAATTCATTTGAACAACAACAATTAGCAAATATTCAAGAAACTTTCTTTAAAAGTATTCAGCACGTTTGCTCATTGATAAAGAATTAACGATCTTCTTTTTTTGTTTGAAGATTGTGAACCAATTGATCTTAGTGATTATGAATCTCGACAAGAACAAATCGTTGAAAACGCGGTCGGCACATGGTTACAAAAGTACGATTGACAGAAAACAATCAAATTGATTCATATTGATATGATTTTAGAGCTTTGGCAACTGTTTCTTCAGGTCTACGTGAATTATTAAATCATGTGACATCACTTAAACCATTACTTCATCTTAAATCAAGTCTTGTTTCATTAATGACAGAAGTAGATTCGATTTTCTTATGAATATTGATTAATAAGAAGTGAATTGACTTTCAGGAACGTATGCAACAATGGCCGAGCGTTTGTAATCGTTTATTGAATGGTAACAAGAAAGAAATTCGTATTTGGAATGATTTAATTAAAGTTGAACTACGAGCACGTGCAAAAGTAAATGCAAACAATGATTTCTGATTGAATACGAATCAATTTTTCTTTCAGCAAGTTCTTCACGTTCGTTTCAATCAATTCAATCAAACAGCAATTCACAAAATCGAACAATCACTTCAAGCATTTCAAAACTCCACTATTAAAAATGACAAGTAATTAGAAAAACAATTGAATTTAATTGAGATTTATCTGTTTTTTTTTGTTTCTCTTCGACTTAGATTATCATTTGATTTCAATGTGTTAGATTATATCTGGAGTGATATTGATAATAATATTCCAAGTGAATACGTTTGGACTCCATCGACTAGTCGAATTCCAGTTGGTGATGCCAAATTTTCACTGAAAGCCGTTGCAATTTCTATGGATCTTCAACGGTATGATAAAAACGTCGAATACTTGTCAGTATGCATTTGTTCTTTCTTAGTTTATGTCGGGAATTAGACGATGAATTTCGACAAATTCTCGATGATGTTAATGAATTTTCTTCAGCTGATGTTAGTGGTTTAACTGATTCGAGTTTATCTGTAACAAATAATAATTCAATCTATTCGGATAGTGGTTTCGTTGAAGAACATTTAGAAGAATGTGTTACGCAGTTTTGTTCAACGTAATGACAACAAAAGAGAAAGAGAAAAAGCTCTTTGATTTTAAAAATAAAATCGGATTATTTAGATTACTGACACGACTACGACAGATAGCTAATGAAAATGAGAAAATTGGAGATGAAGAACGAACTTTAGCCAGGTTTGAATTTTGACTCGAAAGAATGACGTTTTTAATATATTTCAATGTCTAGTTTAATTTGGCTTGGTTCATGTGCACGAGCCATTCCGATTGTTTGTAAAAATCTCAAGAATTCTCTTGAACTTGTTACAAATATCCCTGATTCAGTTGCTAGTCCAGCTCCCGATCGGTAAATCGAATTGAATATCTAATCATTTCGTACGACGACAATTTTCTTCTAGTAAAACTCGAGGAACATCACAACCGAAACGATCATTGGACAAGGTCTACATTTTCTTATTCAACAAAACAAAGAAAAAAATTGATGTTTAATTTCAGACCGAGAAATCCTCGTGGTTAAAAACTCGTGACTTATTCACAACAGCTCATCTTGATTTATTCAAGTAATTAAATCGTTTGATTTGATCTTTGTTGGTATTTCTATTGATTCATCTGTTTAGACAATGGATTATTCATTTATCAGCTCATGTCGATATGCAATTACGAAATAAATTAGCATCATTCCTCGATGAAATTCCAATGATTGTAAAGATTTTCATTTCAATTTGATTAAAATTATTTATTGTTTTCATTTAAAGATTTGGGATGAAATTGAAATCGAAGAAAGTCTCGAGACGGACAAAACGTATAAGAGTGTCATACGTGTTCCAATGTTTTGCTCGCCATTTATCGAAGAAAATCTCTTTTATTCATGTCAAAAGATCAATCAAGCACTAGCGCATGGCCTTGACAAGTAAAATCTTTCAATTTCATCTAATTTGTTATTGTTTTTTTTCAAGAGATTTATCTATTGAAATGTCTTATCGTCTTTTACAAACATTTTTCAATGTTTACGAATCGTGGTGGATAAGCGATGGCCAACAACGGACGAGTAAAAAACGTAATCAAACACGTCTTATTCAAGTTATTTACGATCTTCGATTTGTTCATATGTTACTCGAACGAAAAGATAATAATCCAGTAAAATTTCTCGTCAACAACAACAAAAAAAAAACGATAGTCGTGCATTTTGTTTTGCTCGTATTTTTAGAATACAAAAGATTTAAATGAAAAATTCTTTAAATTAATCGAAACAATCGAAAATGAAATCGATCCATTTGATTTAAATGTACTTTCACCTTATATGCAAAGTCATTTACAAAAGATTGTTCCACGTTCATCAGTAAATTTCTTTATCCGAAGAGAATATTCTCCTCATTCAATTATCTTTGATTTTCAGCTTCTATTCGGACATTTGATCACAAACGATCGTCTTATTCCATCGAAACCATTGACAATGAATACGCAAGATGCAAATAATATTCTCTCGTTGTCGACATGTTCGCAACGATTTACTTTACTTCCTATAGCGAAAAGTCTTTCGTCAACAACATCAACGAATCAAACATTATTAACAAAAGGAAATCTGTTTAAAGCAAATTTAGAACACCAAGCGAATCATGAAAATTTTGATCAAGATTCAAATTCAACAGCATTTCGTCCGTTGACGAGTAATGTAGCTGAAGTAGCGACATATTACTCGAAATGGTTTCAAAATATGGTAAAACAATAAAACAAAAAGAATATTAGTTTTATTCACTCTCTTTCTTTCTTTTTCAATGTGATATTTGTTATTTAAAATTTGGTTTGTGTGCGAGTGTTTTTTCTTTCTTTCGCCCTCTTTCTCTCTCTCTCATCTTATTTTATGTCGATCAATTAAAGAATAAAACAAAAAGAAAAGAACATAAACAACTTCTCGCGAATATTTTAAATCCAATCGGCGCTTTCATGGTCTTTGGCTATTTTATCGGCAGATTTTGATGTCAATACAGTGGTCGCAGGTGTTGTTACATTACTACTATCTTCAGCTGTGACTGATTGAGGAGCTTTTGGAGCTAAGAGAATTATGAAGACGAATTATTCGTGTAATTAATTGAATATAGATGGAACTCACCTTGTCGTTTTTTATTTGGGAGAGAAGTACTTGCTGCTAACTGTTTTTTGATACCAATTAAATCTTTTGCTTGAGGAGGAATGTCTGCTGAATCTTGTTCTTCTTGTTCTTCTTTTTCTTGAGATTGTGATTCAACAGATGAGAGAGGTTTTGGTGCAGATTCATCTGATTGATCGTCGGCATCTTGAACAGTTTCGATATTTACATGAATGTTATCATCTTGAAACGAGGCAATCTTTGTTAAAGTATCCAATGATGATGGATCTTGACTTGTTTTGAGGATACTTTTCGGTGGTGCGTCATCACTATCATTTACTGAAGATGGATTCGATGTCTGTGAAGAAGGACCAAAGAATGGATTGTCTTGTTTTGGAGCGTTGCTTGTTTCAGGAGTTTGAGGAGCATTTTCAAGTATAACTTGTCGATGCCCTGGTTGATTTTCCAATTTTAAGAGGAGATCTTCAAGTTTATGAATTTCATTGTAATCAATGCGAATCGGTTCATCGTCCTGATCTTGGGAATCTATTTGAGGTTTTTCGATAGATCGCTTTTCAAGATCAGCTACCGAAGGCATGGGTGCGTTGCTTGGTTTTGTATCGATACGTACGTGCACTGGTTCACTATCTTCTTCAAGAATAATTTTTGCCTTCTCAACTGCAATATCAATTCGTTCCAATAAATCATCGACAGTTGATACACCTTCGAATGAATCTAATAAACAAATCAATCAAATGATCAAGTGTCCTACCATGAAAATTAATGTGAACATGATCTTTAGTTGCAGGTTGAGTAGATGATTTTTCTGTTTTGGTAACATCCACTGTAGGTTCTTTAGTTTGATCTGCTGATTTATCGATAGAATGTCGAACTAAATGACTATATTACTGCAGTAATATGTTGAAATATTTCTTACCAGTATCATTAGTTGGAGCATCACTCTTTTTTTCAGTTGTCGCCGATGTTCTCGAAGTTGATTGAGTTGCTATGAAAAAACAAACGTACATTTTTTGTTTGATTCTATTAAATATTTACTTTTAGTTGTAGATGATGCCGTATTTGATTTTGGCAAATCATTTTCAGTATTAGAAACGTCACTATCATCTCTACCACTGGGTCTTGCAATTTGTGTCGACATTTTTGAAGTCGAGTCAGAATCAGCAGTATGTTTACTTTTTTTCTCCTTTGCTAATCCTCGAACTTTGTCACGAATCGATTGAGCAGTTTTCCTAAAAAGATTTCGTTCTTTCTTCTCTCCATAATTGCCACTAGCAGATGCGCCTGTTTTTTTCTTATCCATAAATATTGATTAAAAAATTATTGGCAAACTTTCGAACGAAAGAAAAATAACGTAAGAAATGAAATGAATATTTCGTTATGAAATAAATACCTTAGGAGAAAAAAAAACATGTTGCGTGGGTATTCGTGATGTTGGATGTGCTTCATTGATCATCATCGTTACAATGTTAAGTCATATCGATAAATGTTTATTAATGCATATCATAGCAAAACGTATTTAGAGACAGGTCATGTTCAGCTATTATAATAATAATAACTAGAGAAAATGTATGAAATGCTGGATTTAATCTAAAAATAATCGCGCAGTTCAGTTTATTGCGGTCATAGAGACAATATCACATTCCGTTAAATTATATTTTAATCTTCGCGAGTTGGCAATGAAGTTTTTAATAATGTGCGGATATGGCCCTCAGCATACGAGTCTTGGACTCGTAAACGAAATGTAATAGTGTCTTTTTTCGTACCGCATTTCTCGTGAATTCGGATCATAATTATAAATTTCACAGATTTGATGTTGTGCAACATCTCAGTGAATCATTCCACGTGGAAAGATGTTCTTTTCTTTTTGTTTTATTATTTTTTTTCTCTCGTAATAATAAAAAACGCTACACACGTCACCAGTTAAAATAGGATTGCTAATAAATGAGTATTCTTTTGAAAGGATTTTTGAAAAAATACTGACATTGATGCTCAGTATCGAAGATTGCACTACTTCATATATTTTAGATGTTATGGTGCGGACGATATGGCCTCTCAGCATATGTTTGCATGCACCTGCAAACATGTATTAGGTGCGACTCTTGATTACCGAACATCAATGTCGAATATATTTGGATTATTTTTCATATTTAAATTGAATTTTTCGAGATTGTGCAACACGTATTGTCATTCGTTGATAATCATTCGAACATAAACAAAATCTTTATTTCGACGGTTGTGTCCTCTATCCTATATTTCAGCACAATTCTTTCTCTTTCTGTAATACAACGAACACCTAGAAGTATTCGCGACGATTTATGCAATTCGTAATTTAATATTTTTATTTGGATTTTTCATTGATAAACTTTTATACAATAAGAAAGAAAAAAAAATGAATTTGTTTTTCACACACACATTAAATCGCTAAACTACATTCACAAATGAATTGGTCATGAGACTTGCTTCGTATCTTCTTCATCACTCGATTGATCTAAAGCTCGACTAGCCAATTGTCGAATTTCGGAAACAAGATCATGAAGATCTCCATCATCCGACGTTTGAATTCTCGGCGAAAAGGATTTTTCTTGATGAATATTTTTCATCAATAGATTTCGTTCTCGTTCAAGTGTCATTATACGTTTAGTTAGTTTTTCTAATTCAACATCCGATCGTGTTTGAGCATCAGCTATTTGCCGTTGCCAACGTTCTTTCTCTCGAGTTGTTGTTCGTTCCATTTGTCTACAATTAGCAGCTAGTTTTGCTTGTTCACGTTTAGCTTCATTCAATTGTTTTTCGAGATCATCTTTTTCATTCAATAGAATCTCCTCACGTTTCTAAACACGAAAAACAAATCAATTAATTAAATAATAAATTCCTTGAAGTTCAAACTTGAAATTCTTGTTTTAATAATTCGGTATTATCAGTTTGCTTCTGTTGTTCATTAGTCCATTTGTCAGCCAGTTCTTTTAACTGTCGATCTTTATCCATTAGAGTTGTTTCATACAATTCAATTTTCGCTTTATTGTCATCGAAAATTCGTTGCATGACATTTAGTTTTTCATTTTTAATAACAAAATCATCTTTATATTTTTCTTCGATTTGTTCGATACGAATTTTCGATTGTTCATATTCTTGATCGAGTTTTCTCGCGAGTAGATCACGTTCATTCGAAACGGCTTTCAATTCTCCTTGGAGTAATGTCAAATCAATATATTGTTCGTCTTCAGTTTGAATCGCCGTGGTCACATACTGTTTCGATGACAAAGATATTAATTGTCGATTGAAAAGAGTTTGTAAAACAAGAAAACGTTTATTTATATATCCGAGACGTTGTTCATAGACTGCGAGCGTCTTATTGATTGTTTTGAATAAATTATCATATTGAGGATTAGTCGTGTATTTAATCATCATTTCGCGTAGTGTCTGTTCAGTGTTTTCATAGGATTGAAGACGTTGTTTGAGAGATGTATTTTCATTGAGAATAAGAGAGAGATTCGAGTCAGATTGATTTAATTTCGATTCGAGATATCTGTGACAAAAGAAAACGATTTTTGAAAGACAACTCAATTTATAGAATTTACTGAATATGAATTTTTCGTTCATCGTATTGTGTTTGTAAGAGTTTATTTTCATGGAGAAGTTCACTGACTTTGCCTTGCAATTGTTCGATATCTAAATTGATGGCAAACATTTTTGTTTCGTTTTATTTGCGTTTACTGACGAAGGTTTCATAATGAATAAGTCAATAGAAATCGTCTTACCGTTCGAAAATTTACTACTGTTATTTTTCAAGATCAATTCCATGGATTTTAATTGCATGAGAAGATCATAAACTTTCGTTCGCCAACAATTTAAAAGTGATTGTCGTTTTTCTGAGTTCGATAAATTTGTTTGTTCGAGTTTTGCTTCCTGTAAAGTTAAAACATCATTCATTGAAGTTAATCTAAATAAACAATTGAATTTCTTTACATATGAAAACAAACAAACAAAAAAACGAGTCAACCTTAAATTTAACAAACGCATTTCTTCATTGACTGCTGCATTTTCTTTTTCACGTTGTTCGAGTTGTAGAACAAGTTTCTGATTGAGATTATCAGTTGCTGTTGGCGATTGTTGAGATGATAACAACTGTTCGTAGTAAAGTTTTTCTTTTCGAACTTTTTGTAATTCAGCTGAACGTAATTCAAATTCGTTTAATTGAGATTTCCATGTTAATTCTCTACTACGTAGAGTTTGTTCGAGTTCATTAATTGCAACTAAACAACGTGATTTTTCACGTTCTAATTCAGTGCGTAGACGATCGATTTCTGTTGCTTGTTGTTGAATGATATCTTCGAGAGTTTCTTGAACAATATTCGAACGACGAGGAATATTAATTACTGGAGGTGCACGTTCAAGTAAATCTGAAAAGAAAAAAAAACATCAACAATAATTCTTTTTCCATCGTAATTTTTCTCGTACCTCGGCCTGCAGTTTTAAGCGCTTCATTATTGGTTCGTAATCGGCCGATTTCGGCTTGTAATTGTTCGAGTTGTTCGTGAACTGTTATCTGATTGTCTTTGTCGGAATTCGAATGTAACGAAAACGTCGATTGGAATGCCGATGGTGGCAATAGGAGCATACTATTCGTTGGTGTTGGTGTTTCAGTCATCATATCAAATGTCTATTTATTTAAAAATAAGAACAACATCTACAAATTAAAAACAAAATCAACGATAATAAATATTGTGAAATGTAACTTATGCAAATAAAGAAGTTATAGTTAAGTAGAAAATAAATATGTACAATCGAGTAAATTGTCGATGGTAATTGATTTCAAATAATGTTTAGCGAAGAAAAAAACATTCAAGAGAACTATGAAGAATAAACTCGATTGGTTGCTAGTCATTTTACACTCATTTTTATATATGAACCTTTACTTCATTTCCCCGTTGCTAAGAAGAGAAAAGCATGAACTGTAATAAGAAAATAATGAACGAGATGACTAGAAAATGAAGTTTCATATCCGAATGAAAAGAATATTTTTTCTGATAGAAAATCAAATTGACTTATCTTAGAATAACATGCGCAAACTAAGAAGAAAAAATTCTAATATTCTACTGCAATTCTCTCGTTTTTTTTTCTCTGCATTTGTATTCGGGCATCCGTTAAAGATTTCTTTTTTCACCTTTCTCTTTCTCTCTACTGCTGCTGCTTCTGCTGTTGTTGTTGTTAGTTGCTTGAAAGAGAATGAAGTTTGTCTTTGTTCGTTCTCTCGTCGTTCGCATTTTTTTTTCTTTCTCCACATGTAGAGGCACAATCGTGTATTTATAAGAGCAAGAACGGCGAAGAGAAAAAAAATAAAGTCTCATTTCGACGTTATTTAGGTCTATCGTTGTGTTGCAGATAAATGTTACTGGAAATCTTATTTGGAAGTCAAACTGGTACAGCTGAAGATGTTAGTGAACGTTTTTCATGTATGGCTAGATCGACAGGTTTACAGTGTCGTGTTCGATCATTGGATTCGATTACATCTATCGAAGATCTCGGGCAATATGTGTTGTTCGTGGTAGCAACAACAGGAGATGGCGAAGAGCCAGATAATATGAAACAATTCTGGAGATTTATTATGAGAAAATCTTTAGGAATGAATCCATCGATTTTAACACATATTCATTATGCTTTAATTGGTCTTGGCGATTCGACCTATCCGAAATTTAATTATGTTGCAAAGAAACTATCGAAACGATTGGAACAACTAGGTGCAAAAACAATCTGCGAAAAAGTTCTTGCTGATGAACAACATCCTCATGGTACGATTTTTTCAAGGTAGAACGCTGTTCGATTATTTTCTATTAACGTGTGTGTTTTTTTTGTTCATATTTCAGGTATCGATGGTTGTATTGATCAAACATTTACAAGTATATTTTGGGAAGCACTCGGTGATTTGATTGGTAGACAATTGCAACCACACAGTTTTCAACGTTTGAATAGTAAATATCAAATTCAATGGATTGATGAAGCAAATCTTGATTTATCAAGTCTGAAATCAATTAATCAAATTCCAAAGATACCTCCTGGTTATACTTCCGTATCTCTTCGTTCGAATAAACGTGTGACAACCGAAGATCATTGGCAAGATGTTCGTTTAATTGAATTCGAAACTGATCTTCCATATAAATGCGGAGATATTGCTGTTATTCTTCCGCAATGTTCGTTAACATCTGTTCATTTGCTAGCAAAATTGCTCAATATTGAAGATAAACTTCATCGACGTTTTCTTGCTTTCAATGAAACATCATCTCTTTCAATGACTGTTCTCGAATTATTTCGTGATTATTTACATATTACACGTATACCATCGCGATCGTTCTTCGATAAATTAATTTGGTTTTCCGAAGATGAACGAGAACGTGAACGTTTATTAGAATTTCTACAAACTGGAAATATGGATGAACTTTACAGTTACTGTCATCGACCAAGACGAACGTCTGTTGAAGTTCTACAAGATTTTCCTGAAACAACATCACGTATTCCATTCGAATATGTCTTCGATCTGTTTCAAGTTATCCGACCTCGGTCATATTCGATTGCATCGAGTCCAAGAATTCATCCTAATCGAATACAAATCCTACTCGCTGCCATTCGTTTTAAAACAATTATTGCTCTCCATCGCGAAGGTTTATGTAGTCAATATTTATCTCGTCTCGAGCCCGGTGAACAAATTCAAATGCGAACATCATCATCATTCAATCTAATCGATGATCATCGACCCGCAATTATGATCGGACCTGGTACCGGTGTTGCACCATTTCGCGGGTGGATATTAGAACGAAATTTAGACCCCGAAAAGCTCAATATGCTTTTCTTCGGTTGTCGTAATCGACAAAAAGATGCTTTCGTCGAAAGCGATCTACTAAACGAATCAGTTAAATTGATTTATATTCCAGCATATTCACGTGATCAAGAAGAAAAAGTTTATGTTCAACATAAAATTATCGAGTACGGTCAATTAGTATGGGACTGGATTGAACGCAAACAAGCTCGAATCTATCTTGCAGGCAATGCAAAATCGATACCTGAACAAGTTGCTGATGCACTCAAAACGGTTTTTATTCAACATGGAAGTATGAATGATGAACAAGCGGAGAATTATCTTCGTGAAATGGAACGTACGAAACAATATCAGAGAGAAACATGGTCGTGATTTTATTTATTTGTTTGCTTGTTTGAAAATAAAAAGACAAGAAAGAAAAAAAGAAAATACAGGATTTATGCAAATACAAAATAATAAAGAATGTCTGACTGACCATGTTCAGAGATAATAGAAAACTAAGGTTATTCTTGGTTGTGCGAAAGCATGAAATGAAAAATAGATTAATTTTATCTTTGTCTAATTAGAGAAAACCTAGACTCGTGCTTGTTTGTTTACCAAAGATGAGTTTCTCGTACTTCAGAGATAATTTGATTTGCTTTATGTAAAGCCTAAATAAACGAATCAATCTTTGTAGAAAAAAAAAACAAAGTCAATCCAATGAATTTTCATACTTCGAGCATTTCTGTTGCATCTTTACGTCGTTGAGCTATATGTCCCGATTCTTCGAGTAGTTCTTCATGTTCGTGTGTCGATGTTTTGTAGAGTGAAGCAACAAGTTCACTTTGTAATTGATCTTTGACGAAATTAACAAGAAAATGCATGATAGCTTTGGGTACAGTGTCTTGAATATTTTTTCGAACGATCAAGAAATATGAACGAATTAATTTTTCTAAAATGACTTCACAATCAACAGAACGAGAAAAAACAAAAGATTATTGTTTACCAATAACTTCACAATCACGTTGTTCACGTGGTGAAAGCTTTCGAGAATTAGCCGATGTCTACAAAATATATTCGTTTCAAAATTAAGAACAAAAAATTCATCTTACACCATCACCATTCGACGTCACCGATGATCCTAAAGGTGAACTTGTGATTGCATTTGACATGTAAGGTGATGAATGATCGCCGTTCACCATTGATTCGTGATCGGCACCGTCGGTTGATTGTTGTTGAACTGATCGATTTTCTTTTCCTCGTGGAGCATCTCGTTGAGGTTTGCTCGGTTGTTGTGCTGAGTTTGCTGTTGGATTTACATAATCACCACCAGTCAATGCCTTGTGGATAACGCCTGCTTCATGGAAGTCAGGATGTTTCGTGTTTATATATGCTAATTCAATTCCAACGAGATTTTCAACCATACGATTGGTTTCAGGCAAACGACGACGTAATAATTGTGTGACAACATCGACAATTTTCTCATGCAAATGAGGAAAACGAATAAATTCTTGCTGAACAAAAGAACAAGAAGAAGAAAATTGATTTGAAAATATGTTCTGTAATTACTTGTGCACCACAATGTTGAATAATTCGTTGTAATTCTTCATGAACAAGTTCGACACATCGTAAACCTGGATCTTCTAAACGTTTGATTTGTCTTTTAACGAGCAATTCAAACGAAACTTCAGGTACAAATAAAGCCGGTCTTGGACCCTAAATAACTCTTCGTATTCACATATTAAATCAAGATTTTTCTTTCATACAGTTGCATTTCGTATAGCTGTGAGAATGTCAAATGTTGTCAACGTATCCAAAGGATTGATCGATTCGAGAGCACGTGCAAATGTCTCATGAAATATATAACAAATTCGCGCACCACCACATCTAAATTGATAATTGTTTTGCTTTTGGCAAATAGAAATGGCAACATACAATTCGTTAACTTCGATGTTTTTCGCCGTACCTTCAATTGTTGCACAATAACTGGAAGCGAATTTCGTGATTATTTGAAGTAATAATCTTCCCTGAAAGAAAATACAAAATCAACGAACTGAAATTTCGTTTGTTTCATCATCGAACTTTATCTTCAATTGGTTCGCCAAATGAATTGACAAGTGTTTGAAAATGTGAAACCATTTGATTGATACGTGTTTTCAACGATGGTAAACAATCTCGAATATGATGCATTAATAACTATCAAATTTCAAATACGTAGAATAACGAAAAACAAGAGAACTATCATCATACTCTATTCAATGTTTTGGCGAGAAATTGCGTTCCATTTCGATTGGCAATCGATGGATAATTCTTTTGAAGAAAAACAGATTCATATCGAAGTGCGTCATCAATTGGCTAGAAAGAAATCATTTTGTTTTTCTAATTTTCTCTGTAAATTCTAAAAGAAAAATTCACTTTTTTCTTATGAATATCTTCTTGACTACGATTAACAACACCGATAATACCCAATTTAACAGGAATGACTCTTCCACAAAGAACATCGTATGCATCCGTGCCACGATCCATTAAATCGAGTTTAGTTAGAACAGCTAATGTTCGTCGTCCTATTCAATAAAGAGATTTTATGTAGAAAGAGAATTTCGATGATCATCTCTGGTACCTTCGGGATCGACTTCTTTAGCGAATTTAACAGCTTCAGATGTCGAAAAATCGACATTAGCAGGTGTTATAGCAAGAATAATCGCATTGGGATTGGAAATGTAATGCATGATTAAATTTCGTACTTGACTTTCAATATCAGCTGGTTGATCTTCGACTGGAATCTAAAATCATCGGCTAGGAAATTCGTTGTGTTCAAATCGAACTATTTACTTTAGTTAAACCGGGTAAATCTATTAATGTCAATGTGACAACATTTGGCGAATAGATTTTCAATGTAATTGGCTCATGAGAAATATTCTACACGTAGAAAATAATTTGAATGAATAAATCAAGTCGAAATAAGTTCGTCTACTTTTTTTCCACCAAGTCGTTCAGTTTCGGCTTCGATTTCTCGACGAACTTCATTGAAATCAGTAAAAACTTTATCTTTGACATGCGAAAAAACTGCAAATTCATTTTCATCAGGTACCGCCACTTCAAATCCAAGAAACAATAATTATCTATTTCAATTTGTTCGTATTTGAAATACCTCCTAGATTTTGACATTGTGATTTTTTATCTTCAGTTGGCGTATAGACAAGTTGAAGTGTAAGTGGACGTCGTGTGACAATTCCAGCACCACGTGGAAGAAAATCTCGTCCGACAAGATTTTCTAGAACTGAACTTTTGCCAGCACTCTAAATATCGATAAGAAATGCAAATAAATCTATCGAATAATAAAGTTCAAAATACGAACTTGTGAACCAACAACAACGATTTGTGGTAATTGAATACTTTCTGAACCGACTGTGTTGAAAACATCTTGAAGTTTATTAAGAACAGGAATTAAAGCGTCCATGAGTTCGAAAAACAGAAGTTTATTGTTTCGAATTCAATGATGATGAAAGCTTTTCTCTATTTCAAGAGAAAGATGATTTAATACATTACCACTATTAGCAGCATAACAAAACAATTGGATTCAATGATAAACCAATCGTATTTCTTTCTCCTTTTTCTATACATTAATGCATTGCAAGACGTTCTTTTAACGGTCATATCTAGGTAACCATATAAAAAGAACTGCATTCAATGTTCGTCGTCGTTGACTTTTTATTCTCATCTTGAATAAAAATTAATAAATTAATCATCGAAATGATCTTGATGAGATTCCATTCGTATCTTCTCGTTATTTTCTTCGTTCTATTGTTCAATATATTTGCTCAAACAGATTTATACAAAGGTTATCAAACAAGTTTTCGATATGTGACAACATGTGAGACTGATTCGTATCTCGATGTTGCTTCATTCAAATGTTTATCTTGTCCAACAGATTCTCAACAAAAAGACGGCGGTAATTTCTCAATCGTGAAAATAAACATCTTTTTTTACTAAAAAATCTACTTTAGATGTAACACAATGTGCATGTATCAATAATACTTATTACTATCAAGTCAATCAAGGTGGTGGTTCTGTGCGTTGCTCACTTTGCACCGGATCTTATACACAGTCGAGTGACGGATTTGGATGCGTTGTACCACGAAGTCCAACACCATGTCTCTCAAATACTTCCAATGATGTTATTTGTAATTCATAATTCATTTTATATGAAAAACCATTTTTTTGTTCCATAATACGTTATTTTTAGCCGAAGCAACAATCGAGGGTAATCGAAATAGTGGAACTTTGGGCACTTCCGATCAACCGAGATATGATGAAAGTATTTGTCTTACTTGTGAAGATGGCACCGTACCAAATGTTGATGGTCAACGGTTCGTAAATATTTTCAACGGAAATACTAATGAACTGATCGTATTTTTCTTTCAATTAGATGTACACCATGTGGTAATATTTCACCTCGACCTAGTGCAACATTGTCGTCAATCACATGCTGCACAGCAGCTACAGCTTCTGTAATTATTTCTATATCGATGTCCTTTCTTTTGTTAAGGCGAATTTTCTGTCTTATTAAGGATGGCATCTGTCTCGACAATCTCGGCACTAGTAACGGTATATTCAACAATCTGAATAGCTTTCAAGTAAACAATTCTTATGAAAACAAATTCAGCACAGCATAATCTTTTACATTGATATAGAGTCCAATAATATCAAAATTTATCAGTGATCATTTTCGTGCAGCTTATTATCTATGCAAAGTAAATATTTTAAAATAAAGAATTTTTCTTTGTTTTAAATCGAAAAATCAATTGTTCGGTAGATGAACATTCAATCTGGAACTACACTAACACCACGTGCACTTCTCTCGAATGTAACCGCCTGTCAAGTTTTAGCAAATATTGCTGTAATGCAATTCTATTATGCTGACGATAATTATGCATATGATCTTTATCAATCAGACATTTGGAATCCAAGTTCATCACCTTGGTCAACAGGAGGCTATCGGTAGAAAATCTTCAAAAAATGTCTCTCTGAGTAACTTTATTTTCGAAATCTAGTCCGGCTGTTCCATTTCTTCAATTTCCATCCGCTTATTATCAACAAATAAGCAGTTCAACATACAGTTGGATTCCATCGACATACGCACATAATGATTTAGTTCAACTTAAATTAGCAAAATATTCTCCCGAAGGAAAATACTTAGGTCTCCTTGATGCATACGATAGTTATATGCAATTATGTGGCGGAGGATATACTCTAGGCAAAGCGGCATTCACATTTGGAACACAATTTAAACAATCAGTAAGTTGATTATTGATAAACGATCGATTTTGAAAGATTAATCATTATTTATTTGATAGTGTTTTATACGTACGGATGCATTGTGGAATTCGACATTATATGAAACCGCCTTTTTCGATCCATGTAAATCTGTTTATCTTAATAATCGATCGTCTTGAATTGAAGTTTACTTTTTTTCTCGTTAAAGATATTTTATTTACTAAATCAGGTGTTGAATCTATGCTGCCTACGCCTGTTGTTATAAAAAATTACCGAGCATTCTTAACCAGCACTAGTACAAATAGTAATCCAAATCAAGATAGTAATTTTATTTAAAAAAAAACAAAGACTAAAATCAAATCTATTCACTTCTCATCATAGGTGATGAATCAATTTGGGTCTATCATCGTCGTTTCTTTTTAATCGATCGAGTATCTGGTGTCGATACAAATGATGGTACATTTTTTTTTCATCTTGATTCTTCTTTCAAATCGAACATTTTCGTTTATTTAGTTTTGCAAGCTATTCACTATGCAAAATCGATTAAAATCATCACAACATTAACATCCGGTGTGAGTTATCTTCAACCACCTGTAATCGTCGTTGAATACGCCGAAATATCTTCATCTGATATTGGAAAAAACGGTCTAATTGAAGTGAGACAAATCAAAAATCTCGTTTGCTTTTAAACTGTTTGTTCTTAGATCCAATTTGAATCTCAATATCGAATGGATTTGGGTACACATATTCGTGATATTTGGATTGCAGTTGGAGTTCTTTCAGCATTAGGAATACTGTTAGCATTCATTCAAACAAGTGTCTGGCAATCACGATCTGGAAAAGAAATCATCGATCTCGTCGTACGCATTCACTCAAACATGAGATCTTCGTCTTTGAATTCAATATCGATTTTGTTTTTAGACTATCGGAAAACTATTCATATTTATCTTTAATATTCTTGCAACAGTGTTTTTCATTGTTATGGCTGGTGTTTCTCTCTGGTGGTTAATCTTTTACAAAGTAAACGAAATAAAATAAAAACAGACTTTGACGAACATTTTTTTTTCTCCAGAGACAAGATACCATTTATTATGTTCTGCCAACGAGTAGTCAGCAAACATCGTTTACTGCGCTTATTTGTGTTGCATTCATATTGAAAATCTTCGATATTTTACATTTAATCTTTCGACAAGCGAGCATGGATATATTTTTTATCGATTGGGAAAAGCCAAAAACTGGTTTGAAGGAAATCAGAGCAACTCAATTTTGACTGAATATTTATTTTGTTTAGGTAATTTGAATACAGTTTCCGTTTGGCGAACATATTTTGTTGCGAATGAATTTCATGAAATTCAAGCATTCCGTCGAATCAATCCAACATTTCAATTATTATTCGTTTTATTTTTCTTAAAAGTAAATTATTTGTATTTTCGAAAAAAAAAACTAAAATCTTCGAAATTCAAATTCGATTAGGTAATCAATCTAGAAAATGTTGCCACTGCTCAATCAGGTGTGAATCTCTTTCCAACATCTTCTGATTACACACCTCAGTACAACAGTATTCTCCGTGTTGGTATTGCTTTTTCCATGTGGATCGGAACAGGTACTTTATTTTCTTCGAAAAATTTCCATTACGCATTTTATAATTCAGGTCTTATTCAATATCTCTTCTACACTCTGATCTATCAACGTTCAATCGAAGATCGAATATTAAATTTCATTGACCTATGTTCAGTTTCGAATATCAGTGTGCTTATCTTAGCTGATAATCTCTATGGATATTATATTCATGGACTATCGCCTCATGGTACAACTGATGTCAATGTGAAAGATATGATTGTGAACTTAGGACGAGAATCGAAACAAATGAGTGGCACACGAGGTTTAGAAGCGAAATCTGATGAACAAACATTTATCGTACGAATTGATCGACGTTTACGAATGGAATACGAACGTTTACTTTTCACTTATCAAGTAAAAATGATTCGAATAAAAGGACAAAGTGGATTTGTTTTGTTGTTTTCATTTTAGAATCGACTACTTATGCGTGGAAAAAAGAAAAGTGATGAACAAGAATCAGAGATTTTAATGGCATCATATAGACATTTAAATGAATTTCTATGTGCATTTGTTAATCATTCATTACCAACGTATCATTATACAATTCGTGAACGATTTCTTTGGGAAAAACTTCTTAATTATGAATTTTATTATACGAATAATAGTTTACAAGGTACACAATCGGAAAGTGTATTTTTTGTTGGTAAGAAAACTTGATTTTCCTTTGGAAATACATCGAAATCTTTCATTGATTATCTAGACAACGAGAAAAGTTTTACACGAGCTATGTTTACCGGTCACGAACATTCTCTGTTCATGTGGAATATGATTACATTTCTTTTCATTGATTATTTCGCTCATAATTATGTTCTAGCGGCTGTCGTTACTTATCTACTTAATTTAGTAAGAACATTTTCAAACAAACAAAAAAGAAAACAGAAAAATCGATGAATTGATTCTTTGTTTAGATTGCAGAAAAAATGCGTTTATCCTTTGGACGAAGAAATCTAGCAACTAAAACATTGATTCCAAAGAATTTTCTTATTTAGATAATTTGTTAAAGAGACAAACTTTTCTTTTTGCTCTGTGTGAATGTTTATTAACAAACGAGATGCTCTGCTGTGCGGTGTGCTACTAGGTTTTCTTTTCTTAAATGTTTATTTGTTGTGTGTAAAACAGTAAATATATTTGACATTTTATTTAAATAAAAGCGTGAGTAACATTGCAAATAGAGATAAAAATATGTTTGGCTACAGGGGTACACATAGATTTCATAGTGATATCTTGTGTTGAGTCAACACCATTGACTAATAAGGGCTTCACCCTCAAGTAATCGAATAACTATAAAAACAGGTTTATTTTTCACATTTCTATTTATGAAAAATGATATTATCTATAATTTTTTCAATTTTTCTGGTACAGTATTATTGTGACGCTCGAGCTGCTAGTAATATCGATGATATTAGTGCAGATTTAGATGTAATTCGTACGAAATATCATATGCC
>ERZ778019.1949-NODE-1949-length-23088-cov-13.141015_pt1 | contig 23088 bp, 25 predicted proteins | sample MGYA00375749_ERZ778019 | MGnify/ENA primary metagenome ERZ778019 (study PRJEB29350, sample SAMN05389821) | bioreactor metagenome | isolation source: Ammonium sulfate bioreactor | place: South Africa: University of Cape Town | collected 2014-03-17 ... | reverse complement strand
TTTTGTTTCTCTAGACAATGACAGAACTCAATCTTGCAAGGAACCAAATTGGAACTGTGGGTGCTCAATATCTTAGTGATGGTCTGGATAAAAACACAGTAATGTTCAATCTACTCATTCAATTCGTTTGTATTTTTGTTTTTATTAATCTCATCCTAGACGCTGACAAAACTTGGTGTTCGAGATAACAATTTTACGCACGTTGGTGCATACTATTTTCGAAATGTAATAACCAAAACTGATCTTAAGACCGATAACAAGTATTGATTTTTTTGTTACGATCAACATGAATTCATTTTATAAATAAATACGAAGATAAGATAACGCGAAAAATCTTTTCTTGATCATCTGTTCTATAGCGACATCTTTTCATTGTTTGATAAATGAATGAGTATTGCCTCGATAAAGATCTGACTTTTTTAATATATTAATGAATCAATTTTCTTAAATTTATTATTTATTTCTTATCTATAAAAATGCGCCAATGACTGAATTTCGAGTCATTTTCTTTTCTTTTTTTAGTGGTAGTAGATTTTACTACTATTTGGTTCGTAATTGTGAATTGACAATTATTCGAAATTGACTATGGCTTTTCTAATCAAGTATAATTCTATTTCATCAATCGATCCATTGATCTCATTTTTCTTTAGATGGGTAACAAAATTAACTATTGTTGGTGGTGCAACATATCTCGTTGTTAATCACGAAGTATTCGGTGCGAATAAATATACGAAACAAATTCTCACTGAAGTTCGTCGTTCGTTACCCGATACAGCCGAAGCATTCGATAAAATGCCGACGAAACAAGAACTAAATGAATCACTCGTTGAATCATGGAATTCAGGTAGAGTTCGTTTCATTTTCTCTCGACATTCCTCGATGATTATTTTTCTAGGTATTCAACGAACATTTCAATGGCTTGCTGATGCGCCAGCGCATACGTGTCAATTATCATCGAGTCTTATTGATAAAATCAAAGGATAAGAGAAAAAAGAGTGAATTAAAGTGTGTGTGTGGATTGTTTTTTTTTCTTCTGGTCTTTTAATACATATATTAGCAAAAAACAAATCGATTTCTTCTTCTTCTCCTCATTCCATTTATTTATTTATCTTATTCGATGAGAAATACACTCTCGTGTCTGCATTTGTTGATTAGATGTATACGAATAGGGCGCAAAATGTTGTTATTGTATACCATTCTATAGTCCGGGGCTATGGGGTCGTTCGTCGAACACAACAGAACAACAACAACATCGACAGTGTATGTGCTGTTCGTTGTGTTGGCCTGTTTCTTCTCTCTCTCTCTTCGTCTTCGTCTTCTTCTTCTGCTGCATCTTATTTTCTTTTTTTTTTCTCCTCGTCTTTGCCTCTCACTCCATCGTCCTATCAAAGAAACAACATCAGCTTCATGGCAACGTTCGAGCGAGCCAAGATAAACAATATACACGAATCGGATTCTCTCGTTTTTTTTTGAAAATTTTGATGCATCTGTTGTTTTTTTCTTCTTTTCTCTCTCTCTCTCGTTCTCGTTTGTTCGCTCGTTCTCTATTCTATTCTTTATGTTTGCTTCGCCAAGCAACAAAACAAAGAGATTTGACCTCTTGGTTTTTTTTTGTGTGTGCGTGTGTTTCAACTCGATACGAGGTAGAACACAAAAAAAACTACAAAAGAACGGACAAACAAGTAGCAGCCATCGCATCGACCTCAGAAAAAAAAAGCAATACTAGTCGGAAAAACAGCCATCTGTCTGTTTTTTTCATTGAACGCGCGTTTGATTTCTTCGTATACGAAGAGAAATGCAATGCATGTATATTTGACTCGAGCGAAGAGGAAGAAAAAGAAAAATAATAACAGGCCTTCAATAGAACAAGAAAAAGGGGAAAAAAAATGTCTCGCGTTCGAGCTAAAAGCATGGTTGAACTCGTCACCGATATATATATGTTGTTGTTATTTTTTTTTCTAGATTATCGTTGGATGAAATTTTTTTTCTTTTTCTTCTCCTTCTTCTTCTCCTTCACCACCACCACCATCATCATCTCTTCAGTATAGAATGAGAGTAACAACAAATCGTACATCAAAACTTCAAACAGCAACACGTACAAAAGCGTCAACAACAACAATTCTCAACGAACAAACAGGTCATTTACAAAATGGTACAACCATAGTTTCGCCAACATCATCGAATAGCGTAAAAATAAAAGACAAAGCAGAAGATTTTTAAAAAAAATCCGTTCAATTTCAGGGTACATTTCGTTTGATTGACTCAGGTGATTATCTTTCATCTGAAGTATCTCCTCAACAACAAACTATGCTTCAATATCTTCAACCATCATCAAATGCAATACAAAACATGCTTATTCAACAGATATTAACCAGTCCCGAACAGGTACACATTGATCATATGATGCAATCGATTTCAACTAGACAAATGTCCCTATGAAAGCCTATAAAATGCATATATATATATGTATATGTCTCGGTCGTACATAAGCAATGAACATTCGAGTTTGCTTTCTCATATTTTTTCTTCTCCTCTCTCTCCATTTTCTATTTGATCGTCGAACGACAAATATCGAGCGCGAGACAACATTGGTGCTGTTCGCTGATTGAGGACAGCGAGCATAAAAAATAACAACAACAACAACATATACACATTCAGAGAGAGGAGAAACGAGAGGGAGAAGGAAAGAAAAAGAAACAACAACAACAATCCTTATTTTGTTTTCTCGATTGCCATGAATTCATTTGTTTAGCAACGTCTTCTCGTCGAAAAAATCAATCAACAACTAAACGAGCAAATTCAACTGAATCTTGTTCAACCAGCAGCTCCTGCACAAACCACATCGAACACCGATGTTATCAAGCAAATTCAAAATCAACTAGCCAATCAACAATTACTTCTGCAACAAGTTTCATCGAAACAATCGATTCCGACGACGGCAACTGTTCAATATCTAACAACAACACCGAACAATTCATCGACTAACACTGGTACGAATCGTTTTTCTCCTCCTAAAAAATGTCTTTTGTCTTCTTCTCGATGAGCATTCTTTCTTTCTTTCTTTCTCGAAAACTCTGCAGACTCGCCGTCGGTGATCTCGATCTCGACGCGTCCGTATCCAACCACCACCACCACGATTAATATCAACGATTTATTAAACACAAATCGAACGACGAATACCGGTTCGTCTGCCCTCGATAAATGATTCCCTCCTGTCTTTGCTTTTGCACGCGCCTCTGCTTTTCCTCTCGAGTCGTTTTTTGTCGTTCACAGATCTATTTCAATTTAGGTTTAAATCTCAATTCGGAAGCTCGTATTGTTATGCCAGCAGCAGCAACGACAATCAATCGTTCATCGACAGTCAACAATCAAGATTCAGCCAATCCGCTCTACCAACGAAACTACTGCCGTTGGCCAAGTTGTGATACATTATGTTCGTCATTAGCTGATTTTCTCCGACATTTAAACGACGAACATTCGCTCGACGATCGTTCGGTCGCTCAAGCACGCGTTCAACAACATGTCGTTCAACAACTCGAAGCTCTGCTCTCGCGTGAACGAGAAATTCTTCAAGCCATGATGAAACATTTACACGGCGGCTCGGCAACGACCAACGGTGCGACTTCTTCATCGAATTCAAACTCAACATCAACAACCCACATCATCACACAGCCGGCCAATCGAACCTTGGCCTCCTATCATCCGTCTCGTACCGCTCAACTCGCCTCGCTCTCATCGCCAGCATCGTCATCGTCATCGATAAACAATACATCTTCATCGACCAACGCCCTTCATCATTTGCCGATTGTCAAACTCGAAAATGCCTTTCTCACGTCAGCTGGCGTTCTGACAACGACGAATTCAATTGATTCCTATCATCCATCGATAACAGGCGCGACGACATCGGCGATTCTACGTGCAAGTGCGTCGAGCTCGCCACCACCTGTACATACAGTCGAAGAAGAAGTTGGAGATGACACGCATATGGACGATGACGACGACGAGGACGACGATCTCGATGAGACAAATGGTGAAGGTACGAATGGAAGTATTCTACCGGTTTTGAACAATCGGATGATCAAGAAAACCAAACAAATGCTTGCATTAGGTGGCAAGAAAGCGGGCAAAGGTAAAGAATTGAAAAACCGAGAATATTATATGACACACGATGTACGACCGCCGTTTACCTATGCGACGTTAATTCGACAAGCAATTATCGAAGCGCCTGATAATCAATTGACTTTAAATGAAGTTTACAAATGGTTTGAAACGAATTTTCTCTACTTTCGAAAGAATGCTCAAACATGGAAGGTTCGTTTGTTTGTTTTTCTGAATTGAAATGATCATTTTTTTCTTGAATATTTAGAATGCTGTTCGACATAATCTATCGTTGCATAAATGTTTTATGCGTGTAGAAAATATCAAAGGTGCCGTTTGGACGGTTGATGAAGGTGAATTTTGCAAACGACGTTTAACGCGTGGCGCAGAAAAAGGAGCGAATCATAACGAATCCTCATCGTCCTACGGGTAGGCAAAGACAAACGATTTCGAATAAAAATCATTGTTTTACTTTCGATTAGACATAATACATCAGGTCGATTGTCGACTGGCGAAGATCAAGCGCTGTATTCGTATCCATTCGGAATGGAAGATGATTACAAAGATTTAAAAGTAACAAACAAAAAAAACTGATTCGATTTCAATATTTTCGCTTTTCTTAGGGTTTATTAAATCCACATGAATTAGCATTAGGCAGTCGAACGGGAGCGATGGACGATGAAGATGAAGATGACGAAGAGAATTCGGGAAGTATCAATGGTAACGGCGTCGATCATCATGATCAATCGACAGATATAAATCATAGTCAATATGATCAAACCGATGATGATGATGGACAAAATGATATGAGGTAGAGTTTGAGTTTGATCTTCGCTCGAAAAATAAAACACAAAATCGATTCTGTTTAGTTTAGCACATGGTGACGATGAACAAGTTGATGATTAACAAACAAACAAACAAACAAATAAAAAATAAAAAGTTCTTCGTTGTGCAATAAACCAATTTCCGGCAGACATTTAATGTCAGATAGCAACAACATACAATCTTCATCTTCATTGTTTTCTTTTATATATTCAAAACTTAATATCGACTCAAGCACATGTATAACAGTAGATAAACTACCAACGCAACAACAAAAGCAAAACGAAGAAAATTATCATTTACTCCACTTAATCATATTTGCCTTAATTGATTTCTTTCTTTCGCAACCACAACAAAACATATTATTAAAAAAAGTCCATACATTGTATATGTATATAATTTCAACAAACGAAAATATTTCAATCTGTTTGCCACTGTATTCATATTTCAATGAAATATATTGTTCTGATTTTTTCTTCTTCTTCTTCTTTCGTTTCTCGATTTGATGCTTAACATTTTTCTTTTTCCTTTTTTTCTTGTGTTTCTACATTGTTGTCCGTAGTGTGAATGTATTTATCATTGTGTTTTTTTTGTATATACATATCTTTCTTCCGTCTTGATCGTTACCGTTTGTTTTCTTCTTCTTTGTCTTCTACATCAATTTTACTCAGATGATGTGTTGGTTTTTGTTTCTTCTTTCGTTTCGATTTCTATGTATAAAACAAACAACACCAAAAACAACATCGAATGTAGAATTTTGGTGAGAAAAGTTGTATTAAGATTATTAAAAACACAAAAAAGGACACTATAATACTACGAACTTCGAAAGTTAAAAAAGAAAAACAAGCAAAATAATTGCTTCGTTTTATCTTAACACATGGTACGATCTTTTATTTGCTGATTTCTGTATGGTACGAGAATCATTTCGTTTCTAAGTAATGGCGTGATTTCGAACGAATATATATATATATATTCATTTGGTTGCGTTGTTATCATCATCATCCTGATAAACCTACCGTTTTTTTCCGTTCTTTTTGTGAGGAAATTTTTCATTGACGTTAGTGTAACCTACTGACAACTACTATTAACAAGAAACGTAGTACATTACATCACTCATGACGACAAATAATATTTTTCAATGAATCATAAACGATCTGTTCTTTTAGAATAAAATAGCACGTTGCATTTTCTTTTTCTTCCAAAAAACAAACAAACAAACAATGAATGGACATTCACATCATCCAACATCAGTCGGTATTCTTGCTGTTGAACTTTATATTCCATCATTTTATGTCGAACAAACAGAATTAGAAACTTATGACAAAGTTTCCAAAGGCAAATACACAATCGGTCTAGGTCAAAAACGTATGGCTATTTGTTCGGATCATGAAGATATTTGTTCGTTGTGCTTAACTGTTCTTTCACGTTTACTCGAACGTACCAATGTCCATCCACAACAAATTGGCCGATTAGATGTAGGAACTGAAACTATTATTGATAAAGCCAAATCGATTAAAACTGTTCTCATGCAATTATTTGCCGAACAAGGAAATACGGATGTCGAAGGTGTCGATAGTATAAATGCTTGTTATGGAGGTACAGCAGCGATTTTCAATGCTATACATTGGATTGAATCAAGTTTTTGGGATGGACGATATGTAATAGAAAAAAAGTGATCTAGATGAATTTATTCTGATTTGTTTTCTTGCGAGAATAGGCTGTTGTTGTCATGGGTGATATTGCTGTTTATGCAAAAGGAAATGCTCGTCCAACGGGCGGTGCTGGTGCTTGTGCACTTCTCATCGGTCCCAATGCTCCACTCGTATTCGAAGCTGGTTTGTCATGATCAACTCATTCTCATGTGCAATTTTCAAATCAATGTATGATTTCAGGTTGTCGTGCATCACATATGACACATGTCTATGATTTCTATAAGCCCGATTTAAGTTCACCATATCCTGTTGTTGATGGTCAATTGAGTGTGCAATGTTTTACATCAGCTTTAGACAAATGTTATTCTCAATATTGTATCAAAGCAAAAATGAACACGGAATCTCAAGCAAATGAAATCAATTTATCGACATTTGCTGGCGTTGTTTTTCATACGCCCTATGTTAAATTAACGCAAAAATCATTTGCAAGATTATTTCTCAATGATATTTTACGAGGTTGTTCGTATATACCGAAAGAATTAATTGAAAAATATAAGTAGGATATTTGATGAAAACGATTGAATATCGAAGATTTTCGAATTATGAATTAGAAATATTGATATTGAATCAACATCGAACGATAAAGAATTGGAACGTGAACTTATCGAACAAAGTCGACGATTCTACGAGCATCAAACTCTTCCAGGACTTTATTTCTCTCAAAATATCGGAAATATGTATACACCGTCACTGTATTACAGTTTATTTTCATTTCTTAGCAGGTAAACGAAACACAAAATTCATTTGTTTTGCATAAAAATGAAAATTTGTTTTTGTTATTCAGTCAATCAACTGTCGAACAACTGTACGATCGACGTATACTTTTGTTTTCCTATGGTTCGGGCTTAGCATCCACAATGTATAGTATGATCTGTCGAGAAGTTCATAATACTCGATTCACACTTGAACAAATTCAAAAAACAATTCGCCAAGCACGTGATTTACTCGATCATCAACGGATTTCAATCACGCCCGATCTAATGAATCAATTATTATTCGAACGAGAGCAAAATGATCATAAAGGTAAATTTTCTTAAAACAAAATTCGATTTGAAATAATAATTTTCTTCGTAGCACCATTCTTACCCACTCAACCTAAAGACAATTTGAAATCAGGAGATTTTTACTTGAAATCTGTCGATAAAAATCATCGACGTTTTTATGAAAAATATATTGCTGATAAAAATGAAAAAATAACTGTTGAACATGTCCAACAAGTTTATGTATGTATTTTTCGTTCATTGATTTGTTAATTCGTTTTTTTTTTGATCTAATAGAGTGAATACTTTCAAACTCGTCAAACAAATGGTCACGTCCATTAATGACAATAATAATAACGATATAGACTGTTTCTCCGAATTTGTATTCCTTTTTTCTTTTTTGTGTGATATCAATTTGCTTTTCCTAGTAATTTTCTATAGAATGATATTTTCTAATAAATTACCATTGTTCAGGTTTAATCTAACTGTAGAGAGCGAGTCGACGCTCTTATCTGCTGATAAATATTCACTTTTTAAGTCTTTGATTAGTCATTTTTATCGAAAAAAAAAGAAATGAGTAACATGAATCAACGTCCTGTTATGGAACGAACTCAAGATTCGATTTCGATGAGTTTCGTATCGGCCAATGTCGATGAACTCGATCCATGTTTTATGTACATTCAAATATTAAAAGAGATTCTTTCAAGTTTCGAATTCGAACAAGATCCTACTGAAAAAGATTATTATCTACATACAGCTCTCTGGTGGTATACATCGTCGAGTAGTCTTTGTTCGACAGTGAATCGTGCTTTGCGTATGATGGATGTTAGTTTAATGATTCGTTTGGGATATTTTATTCGTGATCTTTTGAAAAATATCGATGAAATATATTTGAATAAAATTAATGAGTGGAAATCTTTGGGTTTATTTAAAGTTTATCGAGGTCAAGGTATATTATTAAAAGATTTTGATCAATTGAAAAATTCGAAGGGTGGTTTATTAGCATTTAATAATTTTCTATCGACTAGTCGAAATCGATCGATTGCAATATTTTTCGCTGATTCAAATGAAATTAATTCCGAGTCAACACGTGTTCTATTCGAAATAACTGTTGATCCATCGATATCAAATGTTTCATTTATTGATTTACAAAGCATAAGTCAATATTCACATGAAGAAGAAATCCTATTTTCAATGCAATCTATATTTCGCATTGGAGACATTCAATTCGATGAAGACAATCATCTTTGGCAAGTAAATTTAAAATTAACTAGTGACAATGATCCTCAATTGCAAGCACTGACTGAATTCGTACGAAATGAAACATTTCCTCAGAAGAAAGGCTGGTATCGTCTAGGAGAAGTACTGTATAAACTCGGGCAATTCGATAAAGCACAACAAGTATGTCGAGTTATGTTTGAACAAACGAATAATCCGTGCGAATTAGCGAATATTTATCATTTATTAGCAATGATTAAGGATAGTCAAGAAAAGTACAAACAAGCAATTAAATTCTATAAGAAATCATTACGAATTAATCGAGAAAATCTTTCTTCGACGCATATCGATGTTGGTGCTTCGTATACTAGCCTTGGTCTTGTTTATTCAAAACTCGGCAAACTTCGAAAAGCACTTCGAGCACATGAAAAAGCCCTACAAATCTGTACACCTGATTCTCCATCGAAAATCTCGATCTGTTGCAATAATATCGGTTTAGTTCACGAAGAACGGCATGATTACATTCAAGCACAACATTCATATGAACAAGCACTTGAATTACAACAAAAACATCTTCCTGAACATCATCCTGTACTCGGCATAAGCTATGGTAATCTCGGTAAAATTCAGAATCTAATCGGTGATCATGCTGAAGCACTTGCATCTCATGAAAAAGCACTTCATATCTTCCAACGAAGTCTTCCTCCTAATCATCCATATCTCGGAATAACTTACAATAATCTTGCATTGGTTTACGAAAAATTAACCGACTATTCTCAAGCACTTTTCTATTATCAAAAAGCACTTGAAATCGATCAATCTTCTTCTCTTGGAACAACTTTGACTAATATTGGTGTTATTTATTTCCGAATGAATGATCATCAACAAGCACTTTCATATTATAACAAAGCATTAACTATTTTCAAGAAAACATTGCCAACAACAAATCATCCTCATTTCGCTGCACTTTTAAATAATATTTCGAAATTAAATTGTTCCGAGAAATTCTTTGAATAAATCTTCGATATTTTCATTTTCATTCAATGTCAATAGATTACGTCGAATTAATTCGAAGAATTCTTGTCGTTTTTGATTGATTGTTTCTGCGAGTGATTTCTTTTCGTTATTTGATTGAAATTTACTATCACATTCGAATTGTTCTTTTAAATATTTCGAAACAAATTTACGTAATTTTTGATCGATTTGGTGCACGAAATTTTGTTCGTTAATTTCAGGTTCTCGTCGACGTTGTTCAGGCTGTAAACATGCTTGTTTAATTCTTTCGAAAAGTCTTCGTAAATCTTCAATAGTTAAACCGTAATCATTCGTATTTATAATTAAATCTTCATCATTAAATTCATATTTCGAAAAAATATTTTCAATTGAACTTTGTTCGACACGATTCGATGGTTCACGTTGTTGATTTCGTTGGATAGCAATGGGTAAACTCGAATATAAATGAACAACAACAAAGCCAAGCTCAGCACGTTGTGCTATTTGTCGATAACGAGTTCTCATACTTGAATAATAGAAATTATCTTCGATAAAAAGAATGTCATCTCTTTTCAAATCGCCTAAGCTCTGATTCAATCGTTCGAGTATTTGTGAAGCATATTTTAAATTCACATTCGTCTGCTGTTGATCGTCATCGATCGAACAAATTCTTCTTTCAATTTCGTTTGCAATTAATAAACGATAGAATTTCCATTTGTATTCATTTTCAATAATATCCTTTTCATAATCAATAAATAATTGATCGAATAACAAAAAATTCGAAACAATATTATTTTGAATTTTAACGAGAAGATCGTCAAATTTTCTCTTACAAAAATAACGTAAACTCAAATATTCTTGTTCATTAAAAATTAATCGAAGTAGTTTTACAAGTGTTGATTTAAGACATGCCGGTGGTCCACAAATCAGAACAATACATTTCATCATTAACAATCTACAACAATCATCCAAACAGAAGAAAAAAAGTCTATTTTTTTCCTTCTCTTCTCGTTCTATTGACATAAGCAAAGTTACTTTCGAATCGACATTTCTCTGTCTAACAACGAATTTAATCGAACGATTTGTTTGCTGAAAGAGCATAAAACATGACTGATCTCAATGATCGCGATCAATTTGAATCCGAAAACAAAGACGACGCTGGTTTATATCTCGATTGCGTTCGGTTCGTTGAAGGTGGTCATATACGACGATTTGAAAATTTCGCTAGAAAATTCGATATTGTTCAATACGAACTCGACGATGGTCCGAGCAAATCATTATTATTCTACGCAATTGAACATAATGATGAAATGTTCATGAAAATTTTATTAGACATGGAAATACCTCTAGAGAAAAAATACACCGTAAGTTATTTTCATTTTCTTTATTAATTTCACTGTGTAAATACATGAGATTCAAGGACGACGAATAACAAAAACAAAGTTAAAAAATATTTATCTTTCGTTTAATTAAACTAGATCATGGTACACAGTTCATCATCGGCAACAGCTGAATTAATTCCAAAGAATTTAACAGCTCAAGAATATGCTCATGAATTACACCGAGAGTATCTTGCTGAACTCATTGCGCATCGATTGGAACTTCCATCGTACGAGCAACGTTTCTTTCGCGTACTTCAAACGAATGATATTCGTTTATGTGATAAATTTCTTCATCGATTACTCAACGATGATCGACAACAGTCCTATGCTATTCAAGGTTTCTTCATTTCGGCTCAACTCGGTTCGGTTCGTTTGCTAGATTATTTTCTCACACGTTGGAAAATCAATGTTAACACGCAACGAATCGATCACGAACAATATTCGACCACTGCACTTCTCACTGCGATTACCTATCGACAAAATGAAGCTGCGAAATTCTTATTATTTCGTCATGCTGATCCGAGTATCAAAGGTAAATATGATAATGCTTTAGTCACTGCTTTACATTATCATTTATCGAATGATCTTCTACGTTTATTATTGGACAAACATGTTGATCTTACTAGTCGACATCCTGATCATGCGAAATTCAATCTACGTGAATATTGTATTCTAACGAATCGAGTTCAAGCAAAGGCCGAACTCGATGCATACATTATTCGTTTGATAAGTCAAGGCAATTATTCACGTTTAAAATGGCTTGTTGATCATGGATATCAATGTATTAATGTTAATATAACAACCAAACGAAATGGTAAACAATTAGCTCGAGAACGGTACTATGATCGAATTGTCAAGCTAATCGAGGATGTTGAATATACGCAACGGAAAGCAAAAATTAAAATGAACTATTAGATTTTCAATCTACAAGAAAACAGAAACAGTTTATTTTTTTTATTTGAATAAAAATAAGAAACATGGAATTAAAGTCATTATTTGTCTTTCTTTGTTCGTTTTGATGATGATGATGATCGTTGTTGATTAGGTTCAGTAGACTTTTGTTTTGATGATGATGATGAGGGTGGTGGTGGTGGTGAAGGCGAGGCTGATCGTTTTCTTGAACGTTTGTAATCATGTTGTTTCCGTTCTAATGATGATGTTAAACGTTGTTGTTTTTCTTGTTCATTTTTATGAATATTATGTACAGCATTGGATATTAATGTATTTCGAAGGAATTTTCGATTGGTAACTAGATTTGGCCTTTGCCAACCGAGTGCACCTTGAGTTTCCGCACGTATTTTATTGCGTTTAGCTTCATCAAGTAACATCTGTCGAGCTAGACGATCTAAATCATCGTTTGACATCTGAAAATGACATATATGGATATCATTCATAGATCGGTTGACGAACTCTGATTTATTTTTATATACAAAAAGAAGAAAGAGAAAAAGAGAAAGAACAACGAACAACAATGAAATAGAATAATAAAAAAAAAGAAGAAGAAGAAGAAGAAGATAAACTACGGTTGCTTTTCGCCTCGAACAAGATTTTTCAAATAACCCAATGGTCCTCCCGTTCCACTTGTTTGTTCTGTTGATTCAATTTCATTTGTCATCATCGTCATCGCTGTTGTCGTTGGTGGGGGCGGTGATGTTGATAGTGTTGTTGTATCGGATGTTCGCTTGAGTAATGTTATTGGATTATTACTACGTAAAGAAAATGATGATTTCTTTTTCGCACGTGCTGCTGTTGTTGATGTTGTTTGCGAATTAGTCGAGTCTTGAATATAATTGCTTGTTGTAATCGATGCTGAACTTGTTCGACTTCGTTTTGTTGTATCGGATTCAACGGAATTTTTACGTGGAATAGGTGTTGTTTCGACTTTTTTGAATGTCGATGGATCTTGATCATCTTTCGAACTTTTCTTATTCGTTACCCACGAACGAAATGAACTCACAGGATTTTTTAATGAAAAACCTGGATTATTATTCGTCGACATCGGGGAGGAATGTTTGTTATTATTATTCATTGACGATGATGATGATTTCGATTGAGCTGTTGATGACTGTTCGTCTGCTGTTGCTGTTGTTTTGTCGAATTTAACTTCAATATTTTCGAGGTCATCGAGATTTTCACCGGGTTGATTTTTAACAGATGAATCGAGTGAAGATTGAGTACTGCAACAACAAAAATTTTCGATAAACAAAAAAAAACAAAAGCTCGAATCGACCAATTTACTTATCAATTCCATTGAGAATTTTGTCTTCTTCTTTTTGTATAATTAAAATTGGCGTATGTGCCGTTGAATCTCGTTGAATCATTTCATTGTCATCGATAGATTGTTCATTTATTGTTGAATTGGTTTCATCGGTATTTATCATTTGAAGTTTATTTGCTAGACGTTGTTGTCGTTCAGCATCAGTCCATGGCGGCATACGTTCATTGATTTGATCCAAAGTTTTCGCTGTTGAAAACGAAAAATCAGTTGGTACTTTTCGGTGTTCATTCGAGTCGCCTTCATCATCGACGAGTTCGTTGAGACTTGTTGTCGACGATGCTAAACCTTTCAAATTTAAAACATTTTCACTTGCTTCACGTAGTGAAGCGTAGACTTTAGCCATTTTGCCGACCGCTCGTATTTTCGATCGGATAGCTTCGCGACGAAATTGATTTTCATTATCATTCTGTTGATCATCATTCGGATTTGTGATTAATTCTTCTTCACTGCAAATATTTAAAATATTAATTAACATTTCAGTCACTTTTTCGCCAACAAACGGCAATGACCATGTAAAAACATTCATAAAATTCGGCAACCAATATGGATGTGGCGATGAATTGAATTGTCGTATGTTGACAATGTTCGTATCATATTTTAAGATTGCTGCTTTGTTTTGATAAACATCAAGATAATTCGGAGCCGAAAAAATCGTCATTAACGATGGAAAACCACTTTGTGGACATTTACGATACATTCGATAGCCGACATCTTGAGCTTCATGTGCGCGTATTACCGTTAGAAGTGAATTTCGCGCAAGAAAATCATTGACAGCTTTGAATGTATAGAAATACGAGCAACCACGCGTTGCATTGAACAAATATTTTTCTTCGTAGGATTTCTCGTGACCGTAATCTTCGACTGGATCACTCCATAGTAAATCGCACATGGGCCCATAAGGTGGTGGTTCTTTGAAACGATCGAGCTTTTTAATATCATCTAACGTATGAATTTCAGGCGATAGACCACCATGAACACAAAAGAATTGCTTATCAATAAGCGCAGCTAATGGTAAACAATCGAATGCTTTCATGCATGCATCGTAAACACGTTCAGTATATTTGATTTTACATTCAGTTTTAAATGTAAAATATTCAGTCAAATGTCGACATTCATGATTACCACGAAGGAGAAAAAATGTTGTTGGATAATGGATTTTAAGTGACCATAAATAGAGAACACATTCAATAGAAAAATAACCACGATCAACATAATCACCCATGAATAAGTAACGTGTCGTTGCTGGTGGACCTAGATAATAAAAAAAGAAAGAAAGAAAGAAAGAAACTCATGCACATAGTTTTGACATCAAGAAAAAACAAATTTCCGATTTCTGTTTTCATTGCACGTACAAATAAGATTTGTCTCACTATCAAATAACAAACTAAACACGTGAGTCAAATACATACCACCAACTTCAATCAATTTCATAAGATCATAGAATTGTCCGTGAATATCACCGCAAACTAGTCAATGAAATCAATAGATAAAGTCGATTTTAATTGTTCTTCTTTTTGTTTTTACCAGTTATTGGAGCTTCGAGATCAACGAGATTGTTTTCTGAACGTAGTAGAGCTTCGCCACGTTCGATTATCATTAGAGCAGCATCTTCTTCGAGACGTCCTTCAGCAAGAAGATGTTCACGTAGCCGATCGAGTTTAGGTTTACCACCACCTGCTGGACTATCGAATAGATCACCAATGGTTAAACGAACGTGTGGCGGTGATGGAACACATCGTACATGAGAATCCGAATTTTCGAGATTGGCCATTATCATTGGTAAATCATATGTTAAACAATTCGAACTAGAAAATGAAAAAGAAAAGGAGAGATTTTCGTTCTGATTATTAATTACATTTATTCTTATCTCGTTTGATCTTTCTAATGAGACAAATATGTGGTTTTAAAAATTGACGTATATTACAAATAGACGAGTTTTTCTTTTTCTATTCTCTTTTTTGTTGTTGTTGATGTCTTCTCTAGTCCAAATTACATGTCATTGAAAAAGACTCAAAGAAGAAATACGATCACTGATGAGAAAGAAATGATCGAGTATATGTCATCTGATGTCGTAGATAAATATAAATATGCTCGAATCGATTTAATTTTAACAAGTGCAAATAGTCTGATTTTTTTTTCTCGTCGCACAGCTGACTTCGTCTCATTTTTTTCTCGCTCGCTTGTCTTCTGTCTACCTTTTTACAATATTATTTATTAACGTTCGTATTCGATCGAACTCGAGAGAAAAACATTTACGTATATATACACTCGTAGTTGATAGTCGATTGGAAAATAAACACAATAAAAAGAACGAGATGTAATATTTTCTTTTTCCTAGATGGAAGAAAAAAAAGAGGATTCCTAGGAAGAAAATGCGTAGGTACAAATTGCGTATGGACAACGAATAGACACGCGCTAAACATATATATATATATCTGGAGAAAGAAATTCCTTCTATCGTCATTTATATCACATCAGAATTGATTATGATGAGGGATACTACGTAGCATAGGTTTTTCTTTTTTTTTCTTCTTCTTCTACCATATGTTCGCTTTTTCTCATCATACCATTTATACACAGCAAAGTTGATCGACTAAACAACATCTAGAGATGAGATGGATGCGACCATCACTACTACTACCATTCGTCGAGATTTTCCTTCTCTTGTTCGCTTACTTGTGGCAAGCCTTTATTGCATTTTTTTTTCTTTTCTCTCTCTTCTCGATATTTTAGCTTTGCCGTCTATCTTCCTATATTAACAATTAGTGCCAAGCGAAAAGAAGAATTCTTTGCTCGCTCTCCGTTTTTTTCCTTATTGTGTATGTAGCCTGTCGGTTTTCTTTTCTTTTTCCTCGTCTTCTTTTTCTTTTTCCTCGTCTTCTTTTTCTTTTTCTTTTTCTTTTTCTTCGCTGCTCGACACAGACATCTGTGTGTCGTGCTTCACATAATTGAGCAAAGGAGAATTCTAACGGGCGTGCAAACGCTCGTTCTGCATGAGATAGAAACAGAAACAGCAGAAGAAAAGAGACAAAGAGAGAGAGAAGAAAAAAACTACCCTCAACGATATAGTTTCTTCTCTTCTCTTTGGTTGATGGCTTCGCTGAAAGTCTTTTCAGGTTTAGTTGAATAACTAAATCCGAGAAAGAGACATACACGCGGCTACCTATGCTCTTCTCATTGAGTCATTCATCCTTTTGGTAATACAAGACTTTATACGTCACAAAAAATGATCTTAACGGAAATATTGGATCAGTAAAAAAAATGAAGAAGAAGAAGAAGAAAAGAAAAGAAAAAAGAAAGAAAAATTTTGATGTTTTATAATATCATAAAGAAAAAAAAGAAATATAGATCTATTGAGAGATAATGATGGAAATCTTATGTTCCCGATTTTTTTTCTGTTTTCTTTAATTTTGTAAAAATCTGCTTGCGGCAATGTCCTTATTGAAAAGATGCATTGAAGAGACAAAAGAAGAAGACGACCGATAGTGATGATGATGTGTGCTTTTGATCGTAAATAAAACACAAGCAAAAGCAATTAGATTTGATGTCAACATCGAACTACTGATTCGTTTTGTCTAGGTCTCAGCTCAAGAGTCTCGAAAGAACGGAAGAAAAACACGATAAGATAGGAATATGCTCGTTAGAGTTTTGTTCATTGATTATCGAGATTGAAATACGGCTAATTGGATCTTGCGTACGTACGTGCGTAGTTTCGTTTTTGTTGATTACTTGGACTAAAATCATGTTGTGATCTTAAATAACATATTCCAAGATGAAAATTGAATTGATGAAATCGTCCAGAATAATTTCTAATTATTAAAAATAGTTCTTGTGTGTGAATGAAAAACATAAGATGATAATAATAGTCTTTCCATTTGTTTGCATGATAGAAGATAGTTTTTGACAACTAATAAGCAAACAAAAACAAATTAACTTTGAAGAGAGTCGGAATTAGATGAGATATTTCAATATTTTGAATGGTTCATAGATTGATCCATTCGTTTTGATTAAGATTAAATATCCAGAGGTCGCACCATTCAAGAGATTGATTGATAATTCAAAAATAAACTATGAATATTTTGGAATAAATTTGTATGAAATCATGAAAATCGATTGCATTTGTTCCGTTTTGTCTCGGAAGTATTCAAGACGATGCTTTTACTTGCAAATAGAATCAAATGTTCAACACAAATAAATATCTTGCGTCGAATTAGTTAATAAAAGGGCATGGATACAAGGACAAATCGGCAATAGAAAACAACGGTGTTTGTATGTGATACTATGTCCATATGTTTCTAACTTTTCCCATATCAATTACCATCGATGATTAGAATCGATTTTCTTTGTCTATTAGCATACGTATATATAGTTCTAGTTATGCGATCATTCGTTTTCGGTTTAGTTTTTCTTTTACTCATCTCTTATTTGGCACATATTTATGTTACACGTGAGTTCGATTCAACAAAACCGTTTGTTTCAATTGTGATCAATAATCGCCCATCGATGAGCAGTGGTTTATGCGAATGTCGATGTTGTCTATTAAGTGGATCAGTATGCGAAACATTTCTACGTTCAAGTCGAACATTTCACAAGAATTTCTCGTGCGATTTATGTACGGATCAATTTTGTACAATGAATAGCAGCAATTTACTTGAACAATGTCCATGGATGTATGCAATGAAAGCAAGCTGTTATCAACATCAACAACATGACAAATCGTCATCGACATACATGATGAATCTTCGACCGATTTTACAATAGGATTTTTCTCTCTTTTTTTTACTAATAAATTTCTTTTTTTATGACATCATATTTGTTACCTTAGCAAAAAGAAAATATTTGTTATTGACAAAGGATGATGAAATATAGTTTGACTCACTCTCAAGCCTGACCCGACAACATTGCAGTAGCAAAAAGAACGATAGTGACTCATCGATTGTAGCGCGTATGATTATATTTGCCAACGTGGCACAGGAAAATTTGTATTGCAATAGAATAGAGACGAGACACGTCACCATACGCATTCGACAAGCATATTCAACCAGTTGTTCTCAGTTGTAGCCGCATTTTCTTTTCTTCTTCGCATCGACTCATATAAATACAAAGTAAGTTTTTCGAATTAAATCTTCTAATAATTTAAATGATAATAATAATAATATCTAAAAGTGAAAAACGAAAGAAAAACACTCATGATATTCGAGATACTCTCCTTATCAGCTATATATATATATATGTCATGTTTTTAAGGACTCATCATCATATACGACAAGCAAATGATGACTGATACGTACGATTTTCTGTTCGATGATGGTTTGAATTCACTCTCACCAGGAGATTTATTATTTTCAAATGAAATTATGTTCAGTAATTTTAATAATCACTCACAATCAACGAGTCCTATTCAGACAACAACTGAAATATCAGGTTCATATTAATTTGAATTCGCATTTTTTTTTGTTACCAAAACGTTTTTGCTTTGTGTATAGAAAATGATTTCGATCCTACATTATTCGATAAAATCGTTAATGAACTTTTCTCTAATGATCCAACAATGCTCAAAGAACAATCTATCGATTTCACCTCTCCATTATTCGAAATTGAATCACCAACTCGAGAAATCGGTACTGATCCTATGGAACCCTCAGTACCACTAATCATTAAAACCACCAATGCCACTCAATATACACCTAAACCAATTATTCTCATTCAAACAACACAAACAACCCAGCCCATTGATGTACCAACTGAATACATCAGTGCTGAAAATGATTATGTCATGGAAGATGTTTTACCATTGACACCATCAACATCCAACGATTCACCTGATGGTAGCATTCATGAAAGTTCATCATCATCGGCCATGTTTACTGATTTAGAAGTGCGTTTATAATAATATCAATCATATAACAAAAAACTATTGTCATTTTTGTTTTTTAGAATTTACCATCATCGGGTAAATTAGTTTTAACTCGAGAAGAAGTTAAATTAATTAAACAAGAAGGATACGAAGTACCAACGAAATTACCATTGAATAAAACCGAAGAACGAATGTTGAAAAAAATTCGACGAAAAATAAAAAATAAAGTAAAACAACGAATGATATCGAATTATGTTTTCGCTTATTTTCGTGTATTTATTTTCTAGATATCTGCTCAAGAAAGTCGACGAAAGAAGAAAGAATATGTCGATGCTTTAGAAAAAGAAATTGCCAAATATGTCGACGAAAATAAAGCATTAAAAGAACGAATGGCTAAAATTGAGAAAAATCAAAAGTACGACAACAAAAACCCAATGAGAGATTTATTTACTAATCGAATTCATTTTGTAGAACGTTGACACAAGAACGAGATTTACTTCGAAATATGATCGGAAAGAATCTGCCAGCACCCACGCAAGGCACTGCTTTAATGGTAAGAAAATTTCATCGAATTTTCTAATTGAAAATTAATTTGTCATTTTCAGGTTTTCGCCGTTTTCTTCGCCGTACTCTTCGGTGTTTGGTCTCCACTTACGAATAAAAATTCGACCGATGAAAAGGCATTATCCCTCATTCCTGCTCATAATTATCAATCTGTTTATCAACAACAATCGAATTCAGTTCAATCCGAAGGTCATAAATCTCGAGTTCTTCTTTCAATCGATGATTATGATCAATATCAACATGGCCCATATTTACCTTCAAATAACAAATATAAATCATCTGCTCATCCGCAAATAGCTGCACCCGGTTATACCTATTCGAATACAGTCGAAAAATATATGAATAAAAAAGTTAAACGTTCATCATCATCGATCGATAGCGAAGAAGGTGAAATGAAAACCATCAAAAAATTCCGTCCGGACGCAAACGAAAATTTCGTTATTATCGAAGAAATCAACTCGGATCATGTTGACAATAAATCTGTCAAGATTATTCGAGTTGAACGTACTCTACCATCGATTGGCAATGATACATTGAAATTAGCTCACCGAGAAATGCACGAATAAACCAAACAAACAATAGATTCAATGTAGTTTTGTCAAATCATGTACATACATATTACGTTTAACGACTTTCTATTCTTCTCTTTCGTTTTGAAATAAACATGAAATATTATTTTACGATCAAAAATATATAATAAGTTGATTTATTTCTATTTCATTCTTTCTAATACAATGAAGGAAAATATTGATGAAAATTGAATAGTTGAACAAATGGTTTCTGACAGTCAAGACGTTTCACAGTTCTGAAATTGTTTGTTATGTCGACGAGTCTTTTGTATTCAATGCAAAGATTTAACAATCGAGGTAAATGAGCATTCTTTTGCAAAAGAAATTGTTCATCATAATCAATGTGTGTATATCGAATATCTAGAGTTGTCAAATAAGAAAATTCAAATCATATGGAATTGAGTAAATATATATATATGAAAAAATGCGAGGTTAAAAAAATGTGATAAAAATATAAAAATCAATTCTTCTTTAGATTAGTTTGTTAATTATGTATCATAGATTTCAGTGGTATCTAAACAGCCTGGAGTTGATTCACCACCTATAACTACCATTGTACCCAAACCATCTGGTAAATAATCAACAGTATGATAGTATCGACCTTGAGCCATTTTAGGACCGATAGTCCATGTATTTGTTGATACATCATATACTTCAGGAATGTTTAAACTACCACAGTTTCCCTCACCACCCACAACTAATATATTACCATTGCTTAAAACATATGATGTATGTTTACTTCGTTTATAATTCATACTATTAACCGGGGTCAATGTTCCTGGTACTGTCGATGGATTGTACATTTCGACATAGTTCCAATAACCAGCGGAATTAGAACCACCATAACCACCAATTACTACTATTTCTCCGGTAGTTAAAACTACTGCACTATGGTCATATCGAGGAAAGTCCATAATAAAAAAAATAGACCATTGTCCTGTTGATGGATCATATTGCTCCGCAAATCGAGTACCTTCTCCACTCGACTCTCGTCCACCAATTATAATTACTCTACCATCAGCTAATAAAGATGCTGTGTGATACACTCTACTGATAAGCATATTATTACCATATGTCCATGTGTTTGTTGTAGGATCATATATTTCACAACTTCCCAATGCATCACCAGATGAATCGATACCACCAGCTACTAGTATCTTTCCATCAGATAATACCGTTGCTGTATGAAGATATCGGGCAGTATTCAAACTACTAGCATTTCCCCATCTTCCAGTCGATCGATTATATATTTCACAACTACTCAAAGGATCATTGTAACCATAACCACCGGCTACTAATACGTTTCCGTTGATTACTGACGCAGTATGTGAATGTCGTGGATAACTCATATTTGCCGTAGCAGTTGCTCTGAAAACTGGTGCATAAGCATAATATAAATCACTAGTTGGTATGATGCCATTAGATCCCAAACCGCCAACTACTAACACTGTAGCATTGGATAATACTGTTGATGTGTGAGAATATCGTAAATCAGTAATACTACCACTGGGATTCCAAAGTTTGGTATTAGGATTGTAGAATTCAGCAGTCGTATATGAATTTGACTTTCCAATTCCTCCAGTAGCCAGTACATCACCATTAGGTAATGAAGATATCGCCAGATTGAATCGACTATAGTTCATCGGAGATACATTTCTCCATGTTCCTGTTGAAGGGTTATACATATCAATAGAATTATTAACTTCACCAATAACTAAAAGATTTCCATCATTCAGTGTTGTTATGATAGGGAAATCATATATGTGAAGTGTATTCGCTCCTGGTGACCATGTTCCACTAGAAGGATCATAGATTTCCGTATTGTGCAGAGAACCATTTCTCGTATATCCGCCAATTAAATATACTTTTCCATTGGGTAATAATGAAGTAGCGTGGTTAACTCGACCGGACGACATATTACCGGTTAGTGACCATCTTTCTGTTATTGGATCGTATAATTCAGAGCTATTTAAATAATCTATACCATTTGATGTACCACCAGCTACCAACACTTTTCCATTGCTTAAAACCGTCGCTGCATGTTGACATCGTGCAATAGTTAAGTTACCAGTAATCGACCAACTTCCTGTTGTTGGATCGTATAATTCAACACTATTCATATAACTACCAGGTTTACAGCCGCCAGCTATCAATACTTTTCCGTTTGATAAGACCGATGCAGTATGTCGAGGTCGAGCCGATGACATATTACCTGTTGTTGACCATGTTCCTGTTGATGGATCATATAATTCAGCACTGTCCAAATCACCAGCGTTAGCACCACGACCACCAAATACCAATACTTTTCCGTTTAATAATATCAAAGCCATGTGCCCTGATCGTGCGAAAGTCAGATCACCTGTTGTCGTCCACAATTTCGATGACGGATCATATAATTCACAACTTGTCTGAACATCGTTATAACCATTGCCACCCGTTACTAAAACCTTTCCATTTGGTAGTACGGATGATGTGTGACCTCCTCGAGCATATATCATATCTGCACCAAGTGACCAACCTACAGTTATAACGCATTGAAAAATAACTATGGGAAAAGAGAAAGAAGAAAACTTACTCGTCATTGGACAAAGTGTTGTAAGATATAATGGTAAACA
>ERZ778019.1938-NODE-1938-length-23215-cov-11.295553_pt1 | contig 23215 bp, 17 predicted proteins | sample MGYA00375749_ERZ778019 | MGnify/ENA primary metagenome ERZ778019 (study PRJEB29350, sample SAMN05389821) | bioreactor metagenome | isolation source: Ammonium sulfate bioreactor | place: South Africa: University of Cape Town | collected 2014-03-17 ... | reverse complement strand
TTTCTCTATAATCGAAAAATATTACAGCTCACAGACATATTTACTTACATTTCAGTTGGTGTATTTTGTTATATCTAAATGAATACGTGCAGTTTTACGTACGTACCACTTCGTACAATGATACCATGTCGTGCAACTGGTGTCGAAAGATCTTGGGAATATTTGAAAACTGAATTTGAAAGACAAAGCGATGGTCTGTCTGACCCTATGGCTAAATATTATGAAACAATCGGTCCTGGGCCAACATTGTTTGCTGTTGTTGGCAATTCAGTTTATTATCATCATGAAGAACGATGGATTGAATATAGAAGTGCTTACGATATTGAACACGGCATAATTGAAGTTCCCGAATAAAAAAACTATAATTATTTTCCTTTTTTCCCCCTTTGTATTCTAGATTAATGAATTATAAAGAAGTATGAAACGTTTGATTGTTGTTGTTGGAGTTAACAGCCGACAAAGTAGTAGTGTCGTAGAGGCACTACTTGAATATTCTGATCAATGGCTTGTTCGATGCACAACAATAAATATAAATTCATCATATATTCAGGTATTTGACTTGCGGTTTTTTTTTTGAAGGAAACTATTTACTTGATTGTTCTATAGGAACTCGCAGATCGTGGTGTAGAAATCGTTTTATGTGACGTCAGCAAGCGAGAAGAATGTTGTCAAGCATTTACCGGTGCATATGGAGTTTTTTCGATAAATAAATATTGGGAAGCAATAGATCAAGACGAATACAAACAAGCTGTTAATTTAGTCGAAGCAGCTCGACAAGCCAATGTTCAACATATTATTACCAGTGGTCTACCAAATACAAGTGCATTCGACATCGAACAAACTCAAATCGAAGATTACATCAGAGCGTTGCCACAAGATTCGACATTTCCTTATATTACTTTCATTCAAATGGGTTTCTACTATCAAAATTTCTTAACATTTTTTCCTCCTGGTTCAGCTAATGTCGAATTTCGTTATCCGATATTTTCGCCAGCAGCACGTATTCCCATTTATGATCTACGTGATACAGGTAAAATTGTTCGCGAATGTTTTCTCGATCCCAAAAAATGGGGCAACAGTCAACGAGTTCCAATCGTTGCTGAACAATTAACAATCGAAGAAATCTGCACAATCATACAGCAAGTAACTCGAAAAAACGTACATTTTGTTCCATTGACATATGAACAAGCACTACGCAAGCTTCATCGAGAAACTGTCAATATTTTGAAATGGTACAATGATATCGGAAGTGCCGATGATCAACAAGCAGCAAAAACAAATGAAATTTGGCCAAAAATGAGAAAATTCGTCGATTGGATTAAAGAAACTCAATGGTTAGTGGAGTAATCTTGTCTTTTCTTCTAAATAAAAACTTCGCATGCACATTATTTATCTATATAATCTAACTGACGCTTCTATTCATCACACGTTATCGTATTCTGTCTTTGTCATGTTTCAACATCCAGCATTTAGAAATAAGAATATATATCGAATATCTGTCAAGACACTCACAACAACTTGTACAATATCTATTATTGCGTTTTGTTTCGCTGTTAGATGTTTTTATCTCGGTTATACAAAATCTTGTGACTATGCATTTCGACCTACGATTACACAAATACTTCTCGCTTTTGGATCGATTGGTTCTGTTTGCAGTATTATTACTTGTGTATCGGTATAAGTATTTATTATATATTCTAATTGAAATACAGAATTTGAATGGCTTAGTTTTAGATGACAATCGCATTTATCATTGCAGATGATTCGGGATATTATATATGGTATGTTTTATATAGTCTTGGTGCTGGATTTATCTATCTTGTTAGTGGAATTCTAATGATACTTTTCGTAAGTTCCAAATAATCCAATAGGATTATACTAATGTATTATTTAGAATACTTATATCATCTATAAACGATCATCTGACGGTCTCGAATTATATGGCAATTGTGATGTATCAATTTATAATTTATGTTTCATTTCAACAATTATTTCTCTTGGATTTATTTTCTTGATTTTTGTTTTATCTATCTTGAGATATGAATCATATCTGCCACGTCGTTCTGTTCTGTTCTTTTTAAAGCCTAATAGCGGATAGGTTATTTTATAAAATGAATACAAGCCATCTGCCGGAGCTCAAGAAATTTTTTTCTACTTTTGCTTTTCAATTAATTCTTCTATTTGCTATATCGATTTACTGTCTTTGCTTTGGCATTTCGTATTATGATGAATGCCCATCGGAACCAAATCTTCCGAAGAGTTTCTTTGCTTTTGGACTTTCAAGTTTAATATTCAGCTTTCTTTTTCTTATTTTTGTAAGTACTCGAGATATGTTTGACTCAGATTTTGAATTTCTCAGTTCAGATTGTCATTACATTCCTTCAAATCGATGATACGGGTATATATTTATGCTATCTATTATGTGCTATGTTATTTGCAGTTGCATATGTGATCAGTTTATCATGTTTGGTAAGTCGAAGATTGACGTAGAGATTTTCTTTTACGAAATTTTTTTTCTCATTCAAAGATTATCTACATATTTTATTTTAAATTGTACAATTCCAACTGTCAACCATGGGTTTATATATTTATTCTATTTACAATTATTTTCGTTTTGTCTTTCATAAGAAAACGTGTTCCGAAAAATTGAAATCGTATTCTACCGCCATCTATGACCGATTGATAGCGATTGTCTCGAAATGAATAATGATGAATCACGATATCATCATTCATTCTTTTCAACGTTTGTCACAAATAAAATAAAAATGACTAACGAAATGAAACAGAAATCCTGATCATTTCGTTGCATTCTGTAAATAACTCTTTCACTCAAATCGTCATCACATTTTTCTTCTGTATAAAAGTAAAGGTAAATCGATTGACAAAGTTTCAATTTTCATTGCCTTTCATAAATGTATATGTACACACCTACTCATTCGTTTTTCTTTGCCGTTCCTTTTCATTTATCATCGTGAGGTGGTGTTTGCGTCAAATGATAGACGCACTTTCATTTCGTTCTTCCTACGATCGAGACATGTGAATGCATTTTGTTTTGTTTTTAGCTAATCGAAGTAACAGACACCGATGTCAGAAAACTCAATTACTGTCACGCCGCCCATTCGTTCGATAGCAGCCGAAGGCACGACTCGCTTCGATCCGAAATCAATCGAAGACAAAATTCGAGAACGTTCGACTAGTTCAACATCCTCGTCCAGTTCTTCACGTTCAACAGTCTCGATCAATCACGATTCCGATGACGAAGACGACGACGATGATGATGACGGTAATCCCGAGCATTATTATCATTCACCACTCACGATTAGTAAGCTGAAATCTAATCCTCGGAAATCATAGTTTGTTTACTTTAGTAAGTCATGATTCATTATCATCGTCCGATGAAAGCCCTATCGAAGTCCCACCCATGTCCACATGTCAAGTTTGCCTTGACGAATCTCCGATTTACCCACTCGCGTGCTGTTCGTCAACGATTTGTTCAGTTTGCCTTCGTTCTCATTTATCGACACATATCAACGAAGCGAGCATTCGCATTTCTTGTCCAACTTGTTCGCATATCTTCACACGAGATGAAATTCTTCTTCTACTCATCGATGAGACCGAAGTTGCCGAACGATACAAACGTTTCTATGCTGATATCAACAATGAACCTCATATCAAAACTTGTCCACAATGCTGTGCAATCAAACAAATCGATAAGAAACTCGTCGAAGGCATTCGCTGGAAGAAAACCATCCCGAGACATGTCACGTGCGACGAATGTCAGTTTAATTGGTGCTTTTTCTGTCATGCGCCATGGCACGATAAAATGACGTGTAAAGAATATCAAGAAGGAGAGAAAATGCTTCGATTATGGGCATCGAAAATCGATAATAATCAACACAATGCTCAACAATGTCCTCGATGCAAAGTACGAAGATTCGATCGGACAAAAAATGACGTCAATTTTTTTCGTTTTCGTAGGTTTTCATTTCTCGGAACGGCGGTTGTCCGCATATGATCTGTTCGAAATGCCATTGTGATTTTTGTTATAACTGCGGCAAACGAAGATACGGAATTAAATTTCTCGGCTCGCACGAAAGTCGATTTTCTCCATTTGGTAAAAAATTTTCTCTTTTTCGTTGTTCTCGAATAATTTTTTTTTATTCAGGATGCAAGTATAATCTCTATCCGGACAAGCCGATTCTCCGTCGTACAGTTCGTGGTTTAGTCGCCGGTGCTGTGACAATCGCTGCACCGGTTGCAGCTGTCGGTGCCGTAGCGATTCTCGCTGTTGGCACGACGATTGCAGCGCCGACCTACGGAACATTTCGATTGATTCGACATATCCGAAGAAAACGACGAGCTCGACATCAATCGAACAATCGAACGTCAACGAGCATCGAAGATACAGACGACGATAGTAATCATATGAATAACGGCGAAGACGATGATTACGAACGCGCTATTCAGGCGAGTTTAGCGACGTATCGAGAAGAAACCGAGAGACGATTAGAATCAGCGGATTTCGAAAGTAGTAGCAATTAAGATGAAGTTTCGCAATTGTTTATTTTTTATTCTGGATTGCACTCTTATTATTATTTTTTCTCTCTCTCTCTCTCTTAGTCTATATGTATGTTTTCTATTTTGTTTACAAAAATTTTCAATAAACTTAAACGTGAAGATGCATTTACGAAACGATAGGATGAAATCAATTGTTCGAGTTTGTTCTCAACTACCAATAAGTTTCTTTGATGAGTCACTCTTGGATTTTTCTTTTTTACTGCTGAGTAACGTTGTACGTCATAAGTGCATTTTATTTCTAGATAAACAGAAAATATGGTTGGTTATGCTATAAAAAACATTGATTCAATCGAACAGAAATATATTTGCCCTCAATGTCAACTGATATTACGAGAACCTTGTCAATCCACGATCTGTGCTCATCGATTATGTCAATCCTGTATCGAAGAACAACAAAAGTAAACGAAATTTGATCATTGCATCAATCGAGTCATAACTTGTTTTTTTTTAATTTAGAGATGTAATCGTTTGTCCTGTTTGCAACGAACAGATATCAAAAGCTAACTTAAAACCCGATAGAGGTTGTAGAAATGATATGAACTCGATAGATATCACGTGTGTCCTGTGTGATTGGAATGGAGTGTTGAAAAATTATCAGGTAAATAGAGTGATTTCATTTTCTCAGAGAATAGCTTTTCTGTGTAGATGCATCTGGATCATGAACACTTGAAACCGAACTGTAGTTATTGTGAAAGACGATTTCTGAATGTCAATGATCTTATTTATCATCAAAAATTCGACTGTAGTCAAGTAACTGTCGATTGTCTTTTGTCTCCATTCGGATGTAATGAGAAGGTATTTGTTTAAACACAATTATTTATCAATTCAAAGCTAAAATCATCTTTAGATTTCTCGAAAAGATCTATCCGAACATTTGACCAGTGAAGAACATCAAAAAGCGATCATCTCTTTTATTCAACTGCATTATTTACAAACAACGAATCGTTCAAATCCACAATTTCAAGAATATATCAACAAAATTTCAGATCTTTTAATTAGTACGAATCGATTAAATGAAAATAATCAACAGATTCGAAGTCAAGCGAACGAAATTCACAGTCAATTGACATTGGCAAAGCCGAGTTTCGAAGAAATTCGACGACTAAATGACCAACAAAATTTATTTCTACAGGATCTTGCCGAAAAACAAGACCAAATGTTGAGAAATGTTTTAAATCTCAAAGACAAACCGAAACAACTCAGCAGCAGAATGAACGAAGGAATTTACATTTTAAAAATCGAAAATGTCAATGAAAGAATCGGTAAATACTAAACTAGTTCTCACTTTTCTTTTTTTTAAATTAAAACGAATTCTTTCGTAGCTGCTGCACGATCTGGTGCTGAGCCTTATATCGAATCTTCGACATTCTATTCCTCTCCGACTGGATACAACATGCGTCTTCGAATATATCTCAATGGCGATAGTTCAGCTCGAAATACACACATATCGATACACTTCATTCTCTTGCGTGGTGAATACGATCCAATTATAAGTTTTCCATTTGGTTTCAAAGTCGTTCTGTGTCTTTACAGTCAAATCGAGAGTCAAAAGCACGTAATTCATCGTTTTCAACCGAATGTTCTCTCGGAATATTTCAAACGGCCTCAAACGGATATGAACGAACCGTATCCAATATCTCGATTTGCTTCTCTCGAACATATTCAACAAAATGACAATCCATTCATTCGTGAGAATACGATGTTCATCAAAGCGTTTATTGACTTTCGAGTTATTCCAAATGAACAACTCGAACAAGTGTGTAACATCAATCCAATGTATCCACCGACCACACAACAACAACTAACAATTTTGAAATGATAAAAAATAGAAAACTTTGTTTTTTTTATTATTATTTTCGCTTCAAATAAGATTTGTTATTGTTTCTTTTGTTGAATATTCGTTCATGGATTCTAAACTTTGAAAATTTTTATAATAAAATATTGATTTCAAATGATACCGAACGTAACTTGATACAGAAATAATCACGTAGAACGAACTCTATAGAAGACAAAGAAGAAAATATTCGATAGATTTTACGTAGTTCCTTAGAAATTCTTACAGCATAACTTATTGGAACCAAATGTTCGGCTAGAACTTCGATTGTTTGAAAATCGACTTTATTCGTTATTAATTTGTAGATATTTAAAAATGCATAAGGCAAAAATGTACATAAATGCACAAGAATTTGCACGAAAATAATCGATGTTAAATGTTTTTCGAGTTGATTTCGACAGGTTGATGTTTTACAATCTATGATACGGTTGAAATTTCGATGGGCGTATCCTACCAATACGATCAAACACAACGGTATGAGAGTGTGAATAACAAGAAAATAACTGTAAACATAGTATTGATGATATTTTCGATTTTCTATTTGACAGATTAATTTTGTTTTAATATAATTCGAATAGAACAAATGTGGAATATTGTAGATCGTGTAAATGAAACCGAATAGTATCATCAATCGTTGAGCTAGTTGAATGTTAGCAAACATGGGTCGATAGTAACTTGTAAAATATTGATTGACACTTGCTAACAGAAGACATGTGATTGATCCTAATGCGAGAATATTGAAGATAAAATCTCGTAATTTACAAAAAATAAAAATCGATAGAGTCGAATCAATGTTATAACCCCAAGGTAGAACAAATGAAAACGTCACGAGAAATAATTTTCCCAGATCAAATATCGATAAAATTGTTAAATAGAAAATCGTGACATGTTCTCGAAAATTCTTTGAACTTAAAAAGCAAAATATCGTCAACAAATTGCCAATAAAACCAAGAAAATAAATCGGCACGCTTGAATAAATACTCAATTTTTGTATCAACTCATTCATTGGTTATGCAAAAAAAAACAACTGATGTCTCGTATATATACATATGCAAATATCAACTTGACTTTCGTTTATTGCGTTTGAGAAAAAAGATTCGGTATATTTTGTATCTGTTTCTCTCTACGCTTGGCTTGACCTTACATGCATATACACTTGTTTTTCTAGTTAAAAAGAAAAGATTAGAGCACATCGATATTGTCTGTCAAATCTCTTGACGAATGCGTTTGATAATTTAAATCACAAACAATAAAACAGAAATGTTGACGAATAAATTTCGAGACGAATGTGTAAATATAGAATGAACTCTAAAGAAAACAGATTCATAATCAGCGCATTTTTAATTCGAAGAGCAAACAAACTTACAGCAAAACTAAGAACAGATATGAATAATGTAATGATACTTCGGAATTCGATTTGTGCACGAAACTTGGGTTCATTCCGGTCGAATACAATTAAAGCGTAGATACTTTGCATAGCATAGGGTAAAAATGTAAGAAAATAAATGAGAACATGTGTGAGAATCATTTTTGCGAATTGTCGATCTAATTCATGTCGAAAGAGAATTTTTCGACCTTGTGAAAGCATTTTCGTATTACGATAAGCTAATAAACTGAAGAGAGCCGTGAGACATGGAATAAAATGATTTAAAAATAGAAAATATCCGTATGTATGATATTGAATAAAACGATTATTTGTTATTTGACAGATTGTTTTATTTGTCGACGGTGATGTAATCATATTGAAATAGACAACATAAGGAATAGCATGTAGAATATAAATGAAAACAAAGAATTTAATGAGACCATGAGCAATTTTAATATTACAAAATTGTTGCCAAAATGGTGACGATGATGTTGCACAAAATTGATCGAATACAGCTAAACATAGACATGTCATCGAGCCAAGCATACATATTGTTAAAACACAAACACGAATTTTACAGAAATAAGGAAAAAATAAATATAAATGAATATCGAAACCGTAGTGTAATATGTGAATTAATGTATTTGACCATAGACGACCGAAATCGAACATAGACATAATGGTTAAATAGAACACAGATGATTTTTGTCGAACTAAGCCCGATGTTAGAAAAATGAGAACATTGAAAAATGTACCGATAACACCGAGAAAAAATGCAGGAATACCGTAATAAATAGAAACTTGTTGGAGAATAGTATTTATGGTTGGATCAACGGTAGAAGACATATGGCTTTTTTTGCTTCGTATTCGATCTAATATGAATGAAGGAGGGATATATGAATGATGCGTTGTAATTATTTGATAATCATATATGCAGACAATGCGTGACGTTATGATGTGTGAGATTAGATAAGATGAATGGACGGCATATACATATAACAAAGTGATTATATCATGGTATATATTTCGAGGGAGAGAAAAAAAGAAAGTGACGAGTTGTTTAATAAAATAAGTATTTTACTATTGGGACATTGTTCTCGTTTTTATGGAAATTCATGCGTGATTAAGAATGAATATTGGAGAGCATTGAAAGTGATGTTCTTTTAACTAGTGAAATAACTCATTATCGTTCCAAGGTTTTTTTCTCTCTTATAATATCAAAATGAGACACATTGTCACATAATACTTTCTTTTCTTTTATACAATACAAAAAAAAATGTGTATACAAATTTATTCGGGTTTAGTTTTTGATGTTTTTTGCTTTTCTGAAACGAACCAACGAAGATCTAATAGAAAGAAATGCATCATTAGAATTCCCAATGTTAGATCAGTGAAATTAATAACAAGTAGAACACCGAGATGAAGAGCAAGAATAGCAAACCAGAAGATTCGACGTGCATGATAGAAAAGTCCAAGAGGTAGAAAAGCAATTTCAACAATGAGTGATGCCCAAGTCGATATCTGAAGAACAAGTGGATGCATATTTAACAATGCATGACATAGAACATTATCACGTGACAAAGGCGAATGAAGAACATGAGTCAATGCACTGCCATCAAGCCAACTTGGAGATTGTAATTTATGTAGGCCACTGATTGTATAACCAATGGCATATAAAATCCAAGCTCCCCAGTAAATCCAAGGAAAAACATGTGGATTGAGTTCGAGTTTACCTTCTCCGTCATCATTATGTTGACGTTGTTTGGTGAAATTAATTAAACCAAATGCTAAGAGTAAGAGACCGACATAAGGTATTCCGGGATTGGAAATGAGAACATTTCGATTGAGAAGACATGCCCAACCGTACCAAAGTAAAATTGCGATTAAACGCGGTGCAAGAAGTCGAAATGCAAATAAGATCGAAAGAATAGTTAAACAAACGAGAAAAACACTTAGAAATATGGGTGAATAATCAATATAATTGAGAATATTAGGAAATACACCGTAAGTAGGATTCCATTGAGAATTGCCAATAATTCCTTCTCGACTGAAAAGTTCTTTCACATGAGGAACTAACTGCGCAAAATGAATAGTCAAATAGACGCCAAAAATAAATTGAAAGACTCGAAATTGTCGAATTGTATACCAATTTGTGGCTGTTGTCGATGCTGAAGACATTTATTCGGGTATGATTTTTATCGTGAGGAAAGGAAAAAACAGGGATCTTATATTTTAACGTTACTATGTGTCATCAGCACGATGAATCATTAAATGCGTAAAAAACAAACTAGAACGACAAAAAACAGAAAGTATTTTTGACGGTGAGAGGTATGTCATACACGTTTATGTGCAACGATTGGTGAAATTGATGCAAGAACACGACTCAATATATATACACGTAAAAAAATTGATCACATGAGTTTTCAATTAATAGGAAATAAATATGCTTATTGGATTGTTAATTATTATGAGTGGGTTAGGCGTTCTGATGATCCTTGAACGTATCTTTCCCGATCAGCCACTTGTTTATGTTCCTGGTTGGTGGAAACGTGTTTTGTTAATTAATATTTCTCAGCTAATCATCGTTGTCATAGGAACATACACATGGGAAGCATGGTTGCCCGATGCTCATCTCTTTCATTTACGTGATTATGTTTCACCGATGATGGGCGGAATTATTGCTTATTTAATCAATACATGGATATTCTATTGGTTTCATCGTGCAAGACATAACGTCTATTTTCTCTGGCTTTGGTTTCATCAACTTCATCATAGTGCTCAACGAATCGAAGCAATCACATCGTTTTACAAAGCGCCTCAAGAGATCTTTATTGATTCAATCATGTTAACGACCTTATTGTATCCAATACTCGGTCTATCGAAAGAATCGAGTATTTGGTTGACAGCTCTTTCAGCATTCGGCGAATATTTCTATCATATGAATATAAAAACACCGCAATGGATCGGTTATTTCCTTCAACGACCTGAATCCCATCGAATTCATCATTTACGTAATAAACGAGATCACAGTAAAAACTATGCTGATTTGCCCATATGGGATATCTTAGGTGGTACATTCGAAAATCCGAAGACAATGGATCGACCAACAGGTTTCGCACCTGACGACGAAAGTCGAGTGCTGGAAATGATTGCCGGTCGTGATGTTCGTCTTAAGAAAAATGTCAAAACACGACAAGTTTATAAAGAAAGATATACATGGACTACTGTTTTGGCTATTCTATGGATCATTCTCGGTCTTGGTCAATCGATTGGCTTTGTTTTCAATCTGCCACAAATTCGTGGTTTGAGTTTTGCATCTGTTGCATCGCCATTACCTCTCGTATTTTCCGTTGCACCCAATGGCATGGAAACATTTTCGATTACTTATCGAATGCAAGTTTACGAACAATCAGATCGTCTCATTCTCGATCAAATTTTGACGCCTGAACTCTACGGAAAATTAAATGACAAACCGTATAATTTACGTAATGTCTACGGTGCATTGTTCTCTCATGGACCTTTCTTTCAAGATGAAAAACTTGTTTCTCTACGCGATCATGCTTTGAAATATAGTTTATGTAATAATGGTCCTCTAGCTCAAGCGTTCAATCTGCCGACAAATATCAGCCGTATCGTTGTCAATGTTCATTCGAATACGAAAACCGAAAAGCAACATCAAGCAGATTGGATTATGAATGTAGTTTGTGCATGAATAATGGCTTTTTTTTTCTTCTTCTCATTTTTGTATTTATATTCTATTTTTTTAATAAAAAAAAATAAATTTATTTAATATGAATGTTATGCAAGATGCATAACAATAAAACGATGAGTCACTTGGATTTTTCCAACGTATCGAATTGCGTTTTTTGTGCTTAGGCCATCTATTCTGTAGAAATGATAGGAATATACTGGCATTTAATTTTATACATATTCGTATTCGAATCTATCGTTTTTCTATTTGAGTGAGAATGAATAATATATATAGAGCTATGATTCATTTAAAAACGTATATATAACGAAGCAAAACATAACTCATTTCATTGCGTATGATTTTTTAGATTCTCGAAAAGATTAGAAAAAATGGTTGGCTTTAGCGTCCTAAGACAAGAAACGATAGAAGCGAAGTACTTTTGCATTTATTGTACATTATTATTGAATATTCCAATGCAATTGACAAAATGTGGACATCACATATGTAAATCATGCTTGGAGAAACAAAAATCTGAGTTTGTTTTTTTATTTGATTCCAATTTCGAAATTATTCGAGTATTGTTACTTTAGAAATGCTATTGTATGTTGGAAATGTAATGAGAAAATGGATCGAAAAGATGTTCGACCTGATAGAGCATTTGAAAACGAACTACAAATGCTACTGGTCTTTTGCACGTTTTGTCATTGGAACGGAATGCTGAAATTCTATTCAGTAAATCGTGTTTTTCTTCTCGTTTTTAGTAAAAAGTTATTATAATTTCGTTTTGTATAGGTCCATTTAAATGAACAACATTCGAATCCTATTTGTAACTATTGTGGAGAAAAATTTCTGTTCGTAGACGGATTAAATGAACATCAACAATTTCAATGCGAGAAAATGACTGTTGAGTGTGATTTCAAAGATTTTGGATGTGATGAAGCGGTATGATAAAACTAATCTATTGAGTTTGCCGATTGAAACTCACAATTTTTTATTCAGATTCGTCGTATAGATCTACCGAAGCATTATCAAAACTTCAAACATCAGAAAATCCTAATGGAAATTATTCCTGGAGTGAAATCAGAAGACAGCCAAGTGACTAAATTACCATTACAAGAAATTACTTCAGTAGCAGACGCTCTATTCGATGGAATTGATGTACTCAGGGGCGATATAAATCAGTTGAGCACAGATTCTGATGAATACAAACGAACAATCGAAAATTTAACAAGAGATTTGTCATCATTGGCAACAACTGTTCAATCACAAAATGAAATCATCGACCAAAACAAAGCCAATCAGGATACACTTGGACAAGATGTTAAACAAATGAAACAGAATGTGATTGATACGAGATCGGTATCGAATGATGGAACATTTGTTTGGAAGATTGAAAATGTCAAAGAACTACTAACCAAGTTGTTCATATTCTCTCCTGAATTCTACTCATCGGCATTTGGTTACAAAGCTCGTCTTCAATTGAAATTGAACAGTACAAACACGGCATTCGGTTTGTATTTTTCAATATTACCGGGTGAATTCGATGCGATTATTAAATTTCCATTTGATTATCAAATTATATTCTGTCTATTCGATCAAACAGATCAACGAAACCATATTATCAAATCATTTAAAGCCAATTTTCCGCGACCATCTACTACTCATGATAAAATTCTTTCGAACGGAATAGAAGATTTCGCTCGTTTAAATCTCATTTTTCAAACAAACAGTCCGTATATTCACGATAACGTCATGCAGATCAAAGTACTCATTGATTTTCTCGATTTACCTATGTCAATCTATGCGCATACATTTAATCTTAATCAAGCAATGTCACAATTTTTTATTCAAAAGATAGCAACTTGATAAAAAATCTGTGTTTTCAAGATCGTCGTTGAACATATTGTTCTTCACGACGATAGTTTATCACTTTATTTTGTAAATTTTGCTCTCGAATATATTTATCTTGCGCAATCATTCGACTTTTTTGTTTAATATGATCGACGTCTCGATGAAGTTCAGTGAGATCATTCGTGGCATTTGAAATCCACATTTGTTTCGACAACCATTGACTATTGATTTCATCAATTTGACTTTCTAAACGATCTCGTGCAGCTTGATTTTGTTGACGTTGTTGATCGAGTTGATTGTACCGAGCATTTTGTTCGTTATAGGCTTGTTGTTTGTCGAGAATTTGTTTGGAATATTGTTGAAGATGATCATTTGTTTGTCGAAGACGTTGTTCACTTTCTTGAACTCGATCTTGAGCGTGTTGTTTTTCGATTTCTCGTTCACCTCGTTGTTGAACTGTTTGGCTCATCGAACGTTCGTTTTCGTTTAGTTTTTGTTCGATTTCTTGTGTTTGTACTTGCATTCGTTGCATATGCATCGTACGTTCGTTACGTTGTACGATTAATTGAGCTTGTCGTTGTTCGTTTGTACGTATTTCTACTTCGATTCTATCGGCTTCACCGGTTTTTTGGATCATTTCTGCATTTTGTGCTTCTAATTGGTTTTTCAAAGTAGTTTTCTGTTCGATTAGTTTTTGTTTATTCTGTTGGCCGATGTCGACTTCACGTTTGAGTCGATTCTGTTCCGAACTAAGTTGTTCGTGTCTTCTCTGTTCATTTTGAAGAGCATTTTCTTGAGTTCTCTTTTCGTTTTCTAATTCAGTTTTGGTTTTCTTAGCTAATGAAATATCTTGATCAACGATTGTGATCTTATTTTTTACTTCAAGTGCTGCTCGCTGTTTGGCAGAATGTTCGGCTTGTTTGCTTTGTATTTGTTGTTGTTTCTGTGCGATTGAACCTTCGGTTTGTCGGATATTTTGTTGTTGAACAACTATTTGTTGATTGAGTGCTTTGACATTGCTTTCAGCAGTTTGTTGTCGAGTTTGTGCATCTCGAAGATTGTTCTGTGCATTTGCTAATGCTTGTTGAATTTGAGCATGATTATTCTGTAGCTCTCCGAGTTGTTGTTTCAATTGATTGACAACACCTGTCTGTTGTTGAACTTGAGCTTTAGCTGCATTGACTTCATTCGTTTTAGTAGCTTGCTGTTGTTTTGCTTGAGTTAATTGTCGTTCGAGATCTTGATGTTTGTGCTTCGCTCGTTCGACAACTTGTTTCTGTTGATCAACTCGTTGTTGAGCATTGTTCTTCATTTGTATTTGCTGTTGCCATTCGTTTTTCTTAATCGTAAGAGTTTGTTTTTCTTGTTCGAGTTTTGCACGAGCCTCACATTTTCTTTCGCAAGCATTTTTATGCTCACATTCTGCATTAACACGTTTCAATTTCGCATAAACTAATTTCGCTCGTGAAACATTCACTTTCACTTTCAACATGCCAACTAAAATCTTAGCCGCAATGACTAAAGCTCGTGCGGCAATTAAATAGCCCACAGCTATACCACGCACCATTTTTGCTAGTCGATAAGCTGCTTCGACGGCTCTTTGCGCGATTTTTGCTGCTCGTAGTTTTTGTTTGTCACTACGCAATCTTCGTTCGGCTTCGGTTTCCTCGCGTGTAGCTCGATCTAGTTCTTGTTTCGCTTTCGATTCGTTTCGATCGGCTTCATTCGCCTCGTTCTGAGCATTTCTAACGATATTTTCTTGATTATGCATAGCTCTTTCTATTTGTTGTTCTTTTTGTTGTTCTTGACGAAGTTGAGCGAGATTTTGATTCAACAATTGAATCGTTGCATTCAATTCTTGTTTAGCTTGATTGACGGCTTGAGTAAGATTGTTGACTTTGGCAATAATTTGTTGTAATTCATTCTGTCGTTGAGCTAATTGAGCTTCGAGCTGAGCTTTTCTCTGTTCAGCTTGAGATAACTCTGCTTGTTTAGCTTGTATTTGTTGGGCTAAACGAGCTAGTTCATTTTCAAAACGTTGTACTTCGGCTTGAGCACGTTGTACTGCTTGTCTATGTAAATAAAAAGTCCAATTTTTAATTCTTGAGGGTGATATATACATACATTGCTTGTTGAAGTTCGTTTTGTGCTTGACGTAATCGTTCTTCTAATCGTCGAAGTTCATTGTTTAATTGTGCTAATTGATTTCGTAGGATTTTCAATTCATTATTCAATGTTTCGAGAGCAGCTTGAATCTGTTGAAGTTCGACTTCGAGAGTTTGTAATTGATTTTCTAGAACTTGTTTTTCCTGTTGTTTTTGAACAAGTTGTATTTCGACTTGACGTTCTTTGTTTTCTAACTGAAAAAAAAAGTTATTTTTAATAAGGCAAAAGTAAATTGAACGTAATTACGTCTTGAATCATTTGTTCGATTCTTTGAATTGATTGTTTTAATCGTTCGATTTCCATTTCGACTCGTTGTTTTTCATTTTCTAATTGCTGAATTCGTTCGATTTGAACTCGTAATTCTTCTTCACATCGATTGATTTCATCTTGTAATTTTCGAATTTGTTCAACAAGTTGTTCGATGATTTGTTTTAATCGTTGAATTTCCTCTCGTAAACTATTCAATTGTCTTTCTAATTGAAGTCTTTCCGTTTCGAGCTTTTCAATTTCTTGTTCGATTGCACGTCGTTCGGTTTCAGCAGTTTTCAATGCTTCGATTAATTGAGTTCGTTGTTGTTCTAAGATTTGTCGATCATTCTCAAGAATAGACAATTGTTGTTCGAGTTCATTGATTTTTCGTTGTTCCTGATGAAGAATCTCCTGTTGTCGATCGAATTCTCGTTGACATTCGTCTCGTTTCATGAGTAAGTCTTGTTGTTGTTGACGTAATTGTTGAAGTTGTTCTTGTGAACGTTGAATTTCTTCTCCTAATTGTTCTAGTTGCCGAGTGATCTGTTCGAAATTATTTTCTTGTTTTTGTTGTTCATTTTGTAATTGTTCGAGTTGTTGGTTCATTTGTTTGATTTCGTTTTCAGCCTTGTTAACTTGCGCATTCATTTCTTGAATTTCAGATTCAAGCTCACGAACACGTTGCTGATCATGATCATTTAATTGATTCAATTCCCGTTCGATTGCATCGATTCTTTCGAAATCACGTCGAGCTAAGTCTTCGTCATCTAACCGACTCAATTCAAGTTCACGTAAACGATAAATATTCGCTTGTTGTAATGCTAATTCTTCCTCGTAGGTTGCCATGATTGTATGAATATCTGTGCGTTATTCGAACGTGTTTAAATACATCGAATGAGTAATAGTTTGTGAATAACCGGCAAATGATAAACCTTATCAGCTCGCGACAGTCATATAAAAGATATGTATCGTTGAGTCGAAAATTTTATAGTTTTGTAATTCTAAAATGACAACCGATCGTCTGGGTGTTTTCGAGTATTTGAATGTTACTGAGTCTTTATCAACAATTGACTCGGTACGTCTCGAGAAAATTCGTTCGACTTACGATGATATTATTAAAAACAAGTCGGATAAACCATTGGAACTCTTAGCTCAAACATTGATGCTGATAAATGATGCTGAGAATTTGAATTATTTGAATATATGTGTTACGAGTACTAGTGCGGCAATTGCACGACAAACTTTATGTGGAAAATATTTAGAAAAACAATCAGCTGACAGACGAAATGCAAGAAAAACTAAACAAGCAGAAGCAGCAGCAACAGCAATGAACACTGTCGAACCTGTTTCGAAAGTTATTTGTCAAATATTAATCAAAGAAATCGAATCAACAGTTATCGATTTTATTCATCATTTTCTCTTAGCTCCACTAAAACAAAATCAATCGAATGCATCAACGGATAATCACATTCCTCGAGGAAGTGTTCTCGATGTTTTCATTCGACATCAACTCTCAGCTCGTGGCAACATCATTGACGTCGGTCGTTCTCTATCGAAATTGCCATTAATCGAACCGATTACACTCGTTGATGAATTCGATACATGGTATTTCGATCATCTTCATGGTTTATTCGAATTAAATCTTCTCTCCGACAACAACAAAACATTTCCTCGTCGATGGCAACTCACTCAAGACGCACAATTTCTCTATCGAATCGATGATCTTGTTGCAGATGAATCAACTGCAACGAGAAACATCGATCGACCGAGTACAGTTTCTCTCGAACGATTCATCGAAGATGTCTGCGAAAAGGAAAACAATGGCATGGCAACGAAATGGATCGATGCCTTGCGTAGTGATGATGTTTTCACATTCGATCATCTCGCTAATTTAAAACATACCGAATGGCATGATTTGAAAGTTCTATCGATCAATGGAAAGAAAATTCTCAAGTCCTACGTCGATCGTGAGAAACAACTTGCTGCCGATGTTAAATCAACGAAAAAATCTTCTCAATCCGAATGCCAATTACTTGCGAATGTTCATAAGATTAAATTATATTTTCATCATATTCTCGTTGAAGAATTTCGAAAATCGAACGTACCTACGCCTGCTAAACTCGATGTTCGGTGTGTGCATTCATCATTCGATGAAATGCGTCGAGATGGTTTCGCCGATGACGGTCTTTTCGATCAAATGAAGATGTTTTTTCTCCCATTGACCATGGTCGAACGTGATCTTTCGATTGATGATTCACGTTGGCAATCGATATCAAATGTTCGTTTTCAAGAACGAGATCAGCTACTCAATCAACAACAGAAGCTCGTGAGTGAATTAGCTGAAATCGAAGATGAATACTATCGACATTATGATACAGTTAATAAATTGAAAAAAGAAACACGACCAATGAAAACGACAGACGACGAGTATGAGAAATTTTCTGTTTGGGATTTGCTGGATCAACATCGAGATGCAATGGATCAATTAGATTTAAAACGAAATGATCTCCGAACAAAAATACAAACCAAAGAAGATTTAATTAGTGATATCGAAATCGGTTTAGTGGACAAAGATGGATCGAATCCGAGTCGAACCAATCGAGATTTGATTAAGCCGAACCGAGGTTTTATTATGTACGGACCACCAGGCACGGGCAAATCGGATATCATGAGTACTCTATCAACACGTATCGGCATCAGTATGGTCGCACCTCCGATAGCTGCTGGCGAATTAAATCGTCCACTTGTCGGCGAATCCGAACGTATTATTTCGGATATTTGCATGCGTTGTCATCGTGTTCCCTATCTCATGTGTTGCGTGTCGATCGATGAAATCGATTCGTTAACACCCAAACGAAAAGATGATTCAAGCGATGGTAATGTCGCTAAACTCAGTGTTTTGCTGTCCGTGATCGATGGGATCAAGGACGTGCCGAATTTGATGATTTTCTGTGCAACAAATCGTTTGCATATGATGGACGAAGCGTTTCTCCGACGAATGCAAGGCAAATTCTTCGTCGGTCGGCCGTCGTCTCTCGCACGAAAGAGCATTCTCAGCGGAATGAAACAATGGCATCTGCCGCCTAATCTCCTCGAAAATCTAACGTTGGCAACAACGAATTTCAGTGGTGCTGCTCTACGAGCTCTTCGTCGGCTGATCACTGTTCATTGTGTTGATGCCGAACGAACCAATCCGAGATATCAATTAGATTGTCGAACAATGCTTCAATTAGCCGATATCACTGCGAGACAATATCGGATTTTAATTGGTTCGGAAACTCTGCCGACACTTCTCTTGCGAACAGTCGATATAGCAGCACGGTTTAGTGATTTATCTGATAAACGAAATTCGATCTATACCGGCAAGATTATTATGAATTTTTCTGATCATCGGATCGATATCGAAGCGATTCATACCGATCCAAAAACGACGGAAATCAAAAAAGTTGTCTATCAACAAGCAATGATCGATACGGAAATCAATCTTCAAGATCTCATCGAACGATTGACATTCTACGGGAAATCTCGTAATGTTCAATTGTTACAATTAATCGATTTGAATCTACTCTCATCGGAAAGTGCCTACGATGAAAAAGATAAATTCGAAGTGCTCAAAGAACGTCTCGATGAATGTGCTGCTTATCGACGTTCGATGATTGTCTACGATCTAGATTCATTAGTTGGAATCAATCGAAGCGAAGGTGATTCATCGATGGGTCGATCAACGAATTTATCGTTGATTAATCATAATATTTATTCGTATATTAAGGATAAATTTCAAAATGCACATCTCGAACGAACAACAACGACTACGGAAAGGGAGAAATGGTCGATTATGGTTATACGTGATCAATTTCTTTTGAGACAATTCTGTGAAGATACGAGATTTACACGTTCGGAACGAGAAATCGAAGAAGAACGAGCGAATAATGCTCGAGCTGAAGAGAAAATCAAATGTGTTCAATGCAATGATTATTATATTGAAGAAGATAATAAAATGGGCGTTTGTGTTCATCATGATGGATTTGTCTATGATAATCATTCGTTAACATTAGAACAATGGGGACAGAGAGCAGCTGTTGAACAATTATTAAAAGAAGAAGCTCAATTGTTGACATCGGGACAAAAAGAAAAACTTGAACATGATAAACAACGTTTTAAATATATTTGTTGTAATCAAACCGTGCAAACATCGAGTACAGAAGGTGGTTGTAAAAAAGGCAAACACAGTCCTGCAAGTATGACTAAGAACGAATGGGAATACGCATGTGATCACAACAAAGAATATCAAGAGCGAAGATTAAATTTACTCGAACGTCGTATTCAATCATGACGTGTCAACACTTTTATTTAAACAAATGTCTTGACCAATGATGGTGGATTTGGATCGATTTTTTCTTCGACAAGTGTAATTTTGATTTGTTTGTTTAATTGTGGATAAATATGAATAAAAAAAACTAAATAAACCAGTGTTTGAACACAGCCACTATAGAAACCGATTGGTTCCCAGAAGTCTTCTGTTTGATAACGATAGAACCAATTGACGATGTAAAATGCTCGATAGAATCCTAACATCATGATGTAATACAGCATAACTTTATCGATTGAACCTTGTTTATGAATTAAATTCATTTGTGGAATAATGGCAAAGATTTCTAAGAAGATTGAACATCGCCAAAAGAATTCTAAGCCTTCATTGGATGAATGATACTTATCGAGCCAGTATGTGCCGATTGCAAGAAGACATGCAATGATAAAATAACCAAAGATTGAAAAATTTTTGTTGACTCGATCACGAGTTTTTCGAAAAATAACATAAATGAGAAGAAGAAGAAGATAACTTGAGATGAGATAATAGATCTTATAAGCACGATTGTAAATTGTAAAATTTGAATAAAAAACGAACAGATCCAAATAACGAAATGAGAATACAATGGTATAAAGTATGATGGTTAAACCAGATACTGAGTAACATGATCGAGTTCGAATAATGTTTAGTATTAATAAAAGAATAGCGAGAGCATGAATAAAATCTCCAACGAGACGAAATTCGTTGAGGAACATGACATATGATATGAAAGAAAAGATTTCTCCCCAACTCCTACTTAAAATCTAACAGGTATAATCAATCAATTAGAATTTTATTGAATAGATGTCACTATTATGTATTATAAATAAATATTCGAATCAGTCATTACTATCGTCAAACCACTAAAATATCCTATGCTTTTATCTCCAATATTGTTTTCATAAAACTCGAGTTGTGTAAGTGTCTAAATGAATAAAATAGAATTGTTGATGAAAATAAACGAAAGAAATAATATACATTATTATGATGCAATGCTTCATCAAGATATTCAGCACCTTGTTCTTCAATGTTGTTCGAGCTAAGATTCAATTGTAAAAGTGTCTACGGCAAAAGAAGAAATTATGATTTATAGAAATGAAAAGAGTTCACTGTGTTATGTTGTAATGCTTCACTCAGGTGATGTGCACCCTCGTTCCCGAGATGGTTATAACTAAGATCAAGTTGTTTGAGTGTCTTGAGAAGAAAATAAAACGAATATTCGATCAATAATAATGCGATACTACTGTGTTATATTGTAATGCTTCATTGAGGTACTGAGCTCCTTCCTCGCCTATGTCGTTATAACTGATATCGAGCTTTGCAAGTGTCTACGAAATTATGGACGGTATATTTACTTCACTTCAAAATGATAAAATATAAATTACGGCGTTATGTCGCAATGCCTCGCTAAGATATTGAGCACCTTCGTCTGCAATATCGTTATAACTAAGATCGAGTTGTTGAAGTGTCTAAAGAAAAGTTCTATGATTGATATAGAAGAAAAGAAAATCTATACGGTGTTGTATTGCAATCCTTGACTAAGATATTTAGCACCTTCATTTCCGAAATCATTACAATTGAGACTTAGACGCATAAGTATCTACGAGAAATAAAGAGTAAGAAATAATATATGAGTTCAAACAAATGTTATACTGTATTGAATTGTAATGCTTCACTAAGAAATCGAGCACCTTCGTTTGCAATGTGATTATAACTAAGATTGAGCTGCTTAAGTGTCTAGTATAGAGGAAATTTTATAGAGATCAAGCCATGTATGTAGATGTACAAAGTTATACCGTGTTGTGTTGTAATGCTACGTTAAGATGCTGAGCACCATAAGCTCGAATATTATTGTTGCCAAGATGGAGTTGTTGAACTGTCTGCAATGAAAAATACAAAATAAATAGATAGACATGAAATATAACACAACGAGAGTTACTGTATTGTTTTGCAATAATTCACTAACATGTTGAGCACCTTCATCTCGAAGATTGTTATAATTAAGATCGAGTTTTGTAAGAACCTATGAATATATGAAAATAAAATAAGAATTCAAACACAATTTGTAAGTTAATTTACTTGAAATCTTTGATAAGAATTGAGGATAAGATTCAATCGCTGACATATACCATTTGCTTTGAGAAATAAATCTTTGTCACTTAAATGATCAAATATTCTAAAGACCATTTCGATTGGTAGTGTGTGAAGTGATAACGACATTTTGATTAATTTTAACTAAAAATTACATGTGCTTCATATAAGTATACGTATGTGTGAAAGAATGAGTAAAACATGATAATCAGAATCACAAAGACGAAATGTGTTTTGCATTCATTCCCTTATAACAGAATCACACATTTTTTAAAATTATATCATGGTATTCATGCTCATGAATTAAAGAAAGAAATACAGTATGGATATTTCACAACGAAATAAGACTAACTTGCCGATTGAAATCGAAAATATTTATTTCGTAAAATGTGATTTGATTATAAAATTAATATAGTTTGTTTTTTCTCGATCATGTATGATTCACTTCAATGACTCATGTGTGATTCTCGCTATTCGATGGTTTTGCTTTGAATGTCATATAGGTAAATTTAGTAAATTAATATGCCTAGAACCGTAAGCAAAAGTTTGAATAAAAATTTCATCTTTCAGCTCAACACTACTCTCATTTCAACACAAGATATCCAAAATCAAAAAAAAAGAAACAAAACAAAAACCTCTATACATTTGTTTTCGATATAACAACAATGGGTCAATCGATTTATTTCAATGTGTTCTCCATTTTTCCATCGGCAAGATATTTCACCAATAGAACGAACAATGTTATCTCGTAAAGCTTTTGATTTTTGAAATAAAATTGAATAATATATGACAGACAGTCGTTATGTCGATAATAACTTTTTCGAGTTGCAAAAAAGCAAATCAAAGTTCTATATTCGGTTATAAAGAATTGTCAATTCGGATATTAGTAACGAAACTATCCTCATCGATATTCGCATCTGTTTGAATATGTTAATATAGCTCAACGGAAATCTAATCAATTTTCAACTTTATTAACATTAGATGAATCAACAACGATATATCTGTACTTCTCAACCTTTGATGACAATAGAAGAGAACATA
>ERZ778019.1937-NODE-1937-length-23230-cov-10.690270_pt1 | contig 23230 bp, 20 predicted proteins | sample MGYA00375749_ERZ778019 | MGnify/ENA primary metagenome ERZ778019 (study PRJEB29350, sample SAMN05389821) | bioreactor metagenome | isolation source: Ammonium sulfate bioreactor | place: South Africa: University of Cape Town | collected 2014-03-17 ... | reverse complement strand
AATTAAACAAGCTGAAAGAAAGTATATTTTACTTAATCAATAACTAATTCAATTATTAGTCAATGGTTTAGTTTTATTCAGTTCAGTAACGAGTGTATCCAAATAAGTTTTTAATTGATCTTTACTTTTTGATTGATCGAAGTTTTTTAGTAATGCACATGTTTCCTCAATTGTTGCCATTTTATAGAGTGTATTTTTTTATTATACGAAGAAAAAACAAACAACATACACTGTTCTTTTCTTTTTCTATTGAATATTTCACAACTGCTATATAAATTTTTTGTTATGACAACGAGTGTGAATAACGTGATTCAATGACATAGTTTTTTTTTTTATTCCAGATGGCGTTCTACTACTACATTACCATATATTTCACTCGAAACTTCATACTTATAGTTTTGCTACAATACCTGCATTCTTCCAATTCATATCGTATTCATACATCTCAAAAACTGATCCGCACACCCTCACCCTCGAAATCATAGAAACTTCACATCGATGAAGCGTATCTTTTAATAAAAAAAATATTGCATACTTGATTTCCATCATCAATTTGACGAGTCCTATGAAATAATTGAAAAAACTTCTACGGCTTTCCATGAAAAAATAATAGTATCTGCGATTCTTGTCTTGCCTATTCATTTCATTTTCAATTTTATTTAACATAAGCGCCGCCAAACACCCGTGCCAATGGTCTGTAAAAAAACCTATTTATAATTAAATACGATCTGATGTTTCATTTCTTTCAGACAAATATTGATCAATATCGAGATAGTATATTGTTTCGTTCATATGCCGCTCAGACATTGAATAATGCAGCATCATCATCAGTAATGCCAAGACTTTCAACTATTGAATTAACAACGATATCTAGTGCAAAATCCAACACTGAGTTATTTCAATCGAACGAAACAAATAAATCAATTGGTCCAAAGAATAGTTTCCTTAGGTAATTATTCATATTTTCTTTAGTATTATTCAACTGTTAAAATCGTAGTCGTTTCAAAGACATTTTATCGTTATCAACTTCCAACGGTTGTTGTGTTGGTTTAACCATTGGTGCATTAGTATCTGGTATTGTTTTAGCCATCATATTAATACTATGGTTACGTCACGGTAAGTCGAGAAAATATTCTCAAACAATACTATCAAAAGTTTCTTTAGGTACGCTGGAAACAACCACATTTACAACAGTTACCACTACTACTGTAACAACCTCTACTACTACCACAACAACTACAACAACGACTACTTCAACAACAACTACTTCAACAACGACTACTTCAACAACGACAACATCAACAACAGCAACAACTTCAACGACAACGACTTGTGAGTAACTCGTAATCAATGAATAATTTTAGAGTTTCTACTAACATTATGTTTGTATTGAATAGCATATGGCAGTGGTTATGAAAGTCAAGTTAGGTATACAGCTGGGCCTAGTCCTGTTGGGCTCGGTATCGGTGATCTGAATAATGATAGCAAACTTGATATCGCTATTGTAAATCGCGGTACAGACAATATCGGTATCTACTTTAACAGAGGCGACGGTGCGTTTCTTGCGCCACAAACATATTCTACAGGTGATAACCCACACTCTTTAAGAATAGCTGATGTTAACAACGATAATAAACCGGATATTATTGTTACAAATGCTGGCTCAGGATCATATAATGTTGGTATTTTTTTAAACAAAGGAAATGGAACATTTTACGCCCAAACTACTTACTTGACTGGAGCGGCATCATATTTGTTCTCTGTTATTGATGTCAATAATGATAACAGACTTGATATTATTGTTCCAAACTCTAACACAGGCACTGTTGGCCTTCTTCTCAATGCAGGTAGTGGTACCTTTTCTACTCAAACGACCTATGCGGTTGGTACTATGCCACATACAGCAGCAGTTATTGATGTGAACAATGATGGCAAACCTGATATCGTAGTTGCAAATCGTGACTCAAATAATGTTGGTGTTCTTATAAATACAGGCATTGGTACTTTTCAATCCCAAATTACTTATCCAACTGGAGCTCGCCCAACGTATATAGATGTAGCAGATGTGAATAGAGATGGTAAACCCGATATCGTGGTTCCAAATTCCAGTACTACTACTATGAGTGTTCTTATTAATGCAGGTGATGGTACATTTCATTCACGAGTGACGTATTCAACCAGTACTACGCCAGGGTCGATTACATTAGCAGATATTAATGGCGATAATATACTCGATATTGTTGCAACACTCTCTTCGAGTGTTGGTATTTATCTCAATACAGGCAATGGAACATTTCTTTCAGAAATCAACTATTCGACTGATAATGGACCCCATTATTCAGAAGTCGCTGATTTAAATGGTGATAATAAACCTGATATTGTTGTCACAAACTACGGAGCAGCTACTATTGGTGTTCTATTACATGTTTAGTTTTCTTGTTTAAATAAAATTATAAAATAACATTCCTTTTTCTTGAGAGTTGAGGGATACTTCTCTCGTATTGAAATTGATCAAACCTGGATTTATAAGGCAAATAACGGGCATGTAAAATAATTAAAAGATTTCCTATGGCTTGTCTAATTAAATTCAATCGCACATACCCTCTTTTCATGTTCGTAACTTTCACTTTCAATTCGTACAAGTCACAATACACGATGGTCTGCTCATATTTCTGCATCTCGGAGTGTCATTGAATCTTTGGTTTTTTTAGACTAAAATTGATCAACTTCAAGGTAGTTTATCGTTCAAAAGTTATGCGACTCAAAGAATCAATAACTTGAACAGATATCGAAATAATGATCTCAATACACCATCATCAACTTTCAAAGCTTGCTATATTGGTTTAACAATTGGTGTCTTACTTTCCGGTCTTGCTTTATCCATCTTGTTAACATTATGGTTAGGTCATAGTGAGTTCATTAAATATACTCAGTCTATAATCAAATCATATTTCTAGCCACAACGACGACAACGACGACAACGACAACAACGACAACCTGTAAGTAACCCAATCGAAAGATGTAAAACATTTGTATAATATTATGATTTTTGCATTGGATAGCATATGGTAGTGGCTATTTAAGTCAAGCTACTTATGCGACTGGATATGGGCCTATAGGTTTATCAGTTGTTGATTTGAATAATGATAACAAACCCGATATAGCGATTACAAATTCAAACTCAGATAATATCGGTGTCTATCTCAATGCAGGCAACGGTATATTTCTTACTCCAACTACGTATTCTGCAAATCGTTTTACACATTCTCTGCAAACAGCTGATGTTAATAATGATAACAAACCCGATATTATCGTTACAAATGCTGGTCCAACAGCATATAATGTTGGTATTTTTTTAAACAAAGGAAATGGAACATTTTTTCCTCAAGTCACGTATCCAAACGGAGCCGGTGGACTTTTATTTTCTTGTGCTGATGTGAACAATGACAACAAACCTGATATTATTGTTCCAAATTATCAAGCAAGCAGTGTTAGCGTTCTTTTCAATACGGGTAGCGGTGTCTTTTCTGCTCCGACGAACTATTCAGTTGGCAATGCTCCACATACAGCAGCAGTTATTGATGTGAACAATGATGGCAAACCTGATATCGTAGTTTCGAATCGTGATTCAAATAATGTTGGTGTTCTTATAAATACAGGCACTGGTACTTTTCAACCTCAGATCACTTATCCAACTGGCGGCAATCCAAGATATATAGATGTAGCAGATGTGAACAGAGATGGCAAACCAGATATTGTCGTTCCAAATTATAATTCAAATAGTATTGGGGTTCTGATTAATTCAGGCAGTGGTACATTTCTTGCACAAGTTACTTATCCAACTAGTAGTCGTCCAAATTGCATTACGATAGCTGATGTCAACGGTGATAATATACCCGATATTGTTGCAGGACTCTCCTCGAGTGTTGGTATTTATATCAACGCAGGTAATGGAACGTTTCTGTCTGAGATTAATTATCCGACTGGATCTTATCCACATTATTCAAAAGTAGTCGATGTCAATGGCGATAATAGACCTGATATTATCGTTACAAACAAAGACTCAGATACTATAGGTGTTTTGCTACATGCTTAAAATTTGAATATTTTTTTCTTTTATTAAAATCACAGATTTGCATTTTTAAAAATAGTATCGCATTCTAATTGAGCAAGTATAGTGCTTCGAACATTGGGATCAAGATTTGTAATATTATTTGCTATTTCACCACATGCAGCTGGCATTATTTGTTTAAAAAATGCATTCAATTCAATTGGACCAGACGGTGGTGCATGTGTAATTCGAAGACCAGTTGCAGCAGCGTCTAATAAATTAGGATAATCATCCATATAAACAGTTCGTACACCCCATTGATAATCTAAAAGTGATTTCGCTGTTTGACATCGAGCAAGAAGACCAACAAATGATGTTGGTGATTGAATAAGTAATGGATGAGTAATTGCTTCATCTTCTAATTCAACAACAATTTGTATAGATTGAGATGTTAACATTGGCTGTCGAATATAGATAATAATTGAAAGTGTTGAACCATCGTATGTAAAACCATTATTGGTACCATCTTGACCACCGATTAACTCATTGAATGGTTCGAAAGGAATACTAAAACCATTGAGAATAACAGATTTAGCAGTAAACGTACCACGAAGTTGAATTTCATAAGAACGTGCTTTTGGAAAGGTAGAAAATGAGCCTGATGCTGCCGAAATTTGAAATATAAGAGAATTTCCTGTCATTGAATAATTAAAATTCGTAATAGCAGTCGTTGTCGATGAAGATTGTTGATAATCAATTGAAATACCGTCATCTTCATAAACGTAACCTTTGCCTTGTGTTGATCCACCGAGTAGTGTATAGAGAAGAAGAGTATTAGGTATACGTTGAGCACGACCTAATCGATCTCGATTTGATTTTGGTTCAGGTAGAAGTGGAATAATCGAACCGATTTTAGCATAAACTGGCATTTCATCTAATGTAAATGATTTCGATTGATTCGATGATAGATCACCAGTGAACAAATTAACCCATTCGTAATCTGGTGGAAACCACATTGGCCAATTTTCGACGAGACCTGTTTGATTATTAATTGGCTGACTGATTGGTGAAATAAGAATATCTTCACCGAATAAATATTGATTCGAATATGTATAAGCTTGATCATATTCTGGATAGAGATAGTAAAGTGGTAAAACAACAGATAAACCCGTATCATAAGTACGTCGTGCAGCTGTATATAAATAAGGAATAAATGCTTGACGAAGACGAGTAAATCGAGCAAGATTATTCTGATAGATCCATGGATAGGTCCAAATACGTCGATCATTATTCGCATATTTACTGCAATGTGTTCGAAACATAGGTGAAAATGCTCCCCATTGAATCCAACGTGTATACAATTCGGGACCGGGTGGTGTCATATGTCCACCTAAATCATGACTCCAAAAACCGTAGCCAACATTAGCAGCTGTTGCAGTAAATCGTGGTTGAAATGAAAGTGTATCCCAATTTGGATAGACATCACCAGAAAATCCGACCTGATAACGATGATTACCAAGACCACCCCAACGATGTAACAGCGCCGGACGATTATGACCAAAATAGGAATCAGTAAAAAATAGATAATTCAACCAGAATGTTGGATTTGTATAGGAAATATTGCGTGTCCATCCTTGTTCACCTTGTTGCCAATCTAACCACCAGAGATCGATGCCAACATCTTGTAATTTATGAAGAACAACATCAAACCATGCTGTTACATATTTCTTATCGGTAACATTGAATGGAACATAATGATCTGTCGATGGATCGATGCCCATAATTCGTGCCATTTCAACGTATTTTTCTTCCCATGGTTGAATACCTGATGCTGGATGGAGATTTAGAGTATTTTTCAAGCCTAATTGTTTACACCATTGAAGAAATTTTTCATGATAAGGAAATAAATGTTGATCGAATGTAAAACCTGACCAACCGATATGTTGTCCAGCTTGATCTCGTGTTCCATTTAAATTGGCTAGTTTATAGAATGTTTTATGCCAATCCATATCTGTAACAATAACATCCAATGGAATGTCATGTTCAAGATATTCTGTCACAATATCTCGTTCATCATATTCTGCATATGCCCAATACCGACTAAAAAATACACCGAAAATATATCGTGGTGGTAATGGAATCGATCCTGATAGTCGAGTAAATTCAAAGAGTGCTTGTTTATACGAATGACCATGACCGAAAATGTAGAGATCTTGTGGAGCTTGAGATGAATAGAAACATGATGATGGTGCTTCAAAACAACAACCACGTAGAATACATTCGCCTTCTCCAGTATCATTTGTTGTACCACAATTACGTCGTTCATTGATCGGTACTGCACTGCATTGAGTTGGATCCGATGGTGAATATTGTTTGTCAACGATCCATGCCCATTGAGTATCATTGTCGAATTGTGGTCGACGTGTATCATCGACAATGGCATAACCACGTCGAGATATGACACCATAAGTACAATGAAGATCGTCACGAGGTTGATATCGACAATCTAATTCTAATTTCGAATCATTATTTCGATCTAATGTTCGAATCGTTCCAAGAAGATTACCATCATATTCTTCACCGGGCACCGCATTCCAAACGACGACAGTTTTATCATTAACTCGAATTGTAACTCGAATATTTCGTTGATTGAATGTTGTTGTTACATTACGTTTATATTCAACAGTGACAAAATTTGTTTGAATAATTAAATGAGTATCATTTCGAGTCACGTTGAATGCTGGTGGTGTCAATTGAATTTGTCGTGATTGAACAACCCATGTTTTAGCATCGACAAAATCTTTTGTTGGTGACCATTCGAGACGAATCAATTGAGCTGATAGAATAGTAAAACGTGCTAAACCTTCATAAACAACTGTTGATGGATCTGCAAGTGCTAAATCACACGTTGCTGATGCAAGAAAAGACAGTAGAATTAACTCGAAGAAAAGATGCAACACCTTCATTCTTTTAAATGCGAAGAATGTGTTTTGTATACTTTACATGTATATTATCATTGCAGTGTTATCAAAACGTACTTAAATTGAGGTTATATGAAACAAAGAAATAAGTTTGGGATAGAAACAAGCTGAAAGAGAAAACATATGATTTACACATAGGTTTCGATTGGGAATAGAAATTGTAGTTGAGAGGATCACCGTATAAAACAATATATCTTCGAAGTATTTGCCCTCGAGAAAGTGATATGATTAAAAAATAGAGCAAAATAGTAAATGAATTCAGTTCTGTCAAAATGATCTAACACTTCTGTTACAGTGTGATGTCCTTATCATACATCACCCTCAACATTCTTTCTCGTCCTCTTTTTCCCACTTCGTTTATTTGTTCTTTTATGATTCATACTCATTCCATTGTTATCTCTTCATATGTATGTACACGCTTCTGCTTTTCTCTTTGAGAAGTTTCGTCTCGTTTTTTTCGAACACGAATGAATTGTTTGATTGTGTATTCGATCCGAAGATACACTCTCACAACTTCCATAAGGAATGTCTAGTAAATTGAATAGATTTGACGATACAGTTGGTTTGTGTATAAAGTCACAGTAGCACCATTAAGTCGTCTACGTGGCCAACCTTTGTTTTTCTCGCAATGATTCAATTTCAATATTGACATTGTTTTTCGTTATAAAAACATCTGAAAGGAAGAAAGAAATAACAATTTGAAAGTGGAGTAAGAAAAATGTGCTCGTTTTGCATAATATTTTGTTAACCGATGATTGTAGATTATGAGTAGTTATTCAATTTCTGACAAAGAATTAATGAATTCAGTTCATCAAAAATCGAATATCTACGACAGATTTTCACCATTCTCGGAATTTCTTCGAACACATAGTTCGATTTTACTCGATGAAATTCGAGAAAACCTTTCGAATGCAATTCAATTGAATGAATTTCAACCAGGCTTTACAATATGGTCGACTAGTTTGGAACGATTTATTTCATCTTATGGTTTTGATTTCACTAAAGTTGATCATTTAAAATTCGTTCATTTTTATTTATCAATTCTTTCTGATTTCAATTTAAATCTTCAATATGCGGAAATTTGTTTCAAAATGTTATATACTCTATTACAGTTTGTATTCAACCATTTATTGTGCCATAAAATTTAAATTTCCCATAGGAAAACTCGTCTTCTCACACGAGATGACCTAACAATCGATTGGCGAATAATTTATGGTTGGGCTCAAATCATTTCCGATAATCACGACAGTAATTATTCATTAGTGATCCCGCCGAAGTTTGTTTTTGTTCGATTTCATCGACAAATTAAATTTTTGTTTGTTTGTTTGTTTGTTTTTGAAGAGATATCGAACTTGAACTTCGATATTGTGCATTGAAATGTTCACCATATTATTCAAATACAGCAACTCAAGAAATTCTCGATGAATTACGTCCACAAATGTGTCCTGCAGGATGGGACTTTTTGAGAGTCATGAAGTTATTTCAATTACTTCTTCCGCATAATCTTCCACCTGAATTACATGATCAAGGCTTTAGATTATGGTTAAACGAACTTTTCAATATCTGGGAAAATATTTACAATCAAACACTATGGGAATTGGTTGGTTTTGATCGATAAATAATAACTATATGATTGTATTTTTTTTAGTGTATGCCTGCTATTTTTTCGCAACTTGCTTGGAATAATATTGGTTATGTTCATTGGGAATCTTGGTTCCCCAAGATATTCACACGTTTACTTCGAGGTTTTTCTCTACCAGTCGGTAAAATGGGTCTCGTACCATTGAGACATTCATATTTTGAAATCTATTCGGCAAGATGGATTGTTGCTATGATAGGCAATAGAAATTCATGTCTACAATACTTAAGTGATCTTCTTATGAGTATGAAAAGCTTCTATCATCCATCGAATAATGACAAATTTCAAGAGAAACTTATCAAATTTCTCTTACGACTTGCTGAGGAATTTACTCTTCGAGTTCAACTGTAAGTTATCGCCATAATTATATTTGAATGAGTATAATTATATTCTATCTAGTGAACGAACAAATCGTCCATCATGGTCGTTTGCACCGGAGATATCATACCGATTGACTGAACAAGATATCACTGATTTTGTGAATTGTATTAAAGATTATGTTTTTATTTCAATTTTCAATAAGAGTCATGCACAAGATGCTGTTAAAGCTTGCCAACGTCTTTCAATACTTCGACCTGAATTGATCATACCACGAATTGTTAAAAAGTAGTAGTATAAATTCACTTTTGTTTCGATATACTTGAATGAGTATAGTCAAATGTAAATCGTTTTGTAGACATTTTTCATCAATCGATAGTCTAACTGAACCACATCGTTTCATAGCTATTCTCGATTGTCTCAAACATATCACTCGTCAGATATGTTATTCGAACGAAAAAATTCATGTCATACCATTACTTATGTCTGTACTGCCTGGAATTGATTTGAATGATATGAAAAAAACGTCTGTGACTTTGGATTTTCTCAATACAATTCTTATGAACATCATTTGTGTTGATTGTTCATCAGCAGTACATAATCGAAATGATTTAACTGACATTGAAAAGCAAGTCTGTTTATCAACAGGTCAATTTAATGATTTTATCAATGAACTTCTCAATCGAATATTTCATTTGATCGATATTCTCTCAGCTGATATCTACGATTCTGATGCACTTGACGCAACAATACAAACGAAATTCTCGTCGATTTTATTCAGTATTGTTCATCAATCTAGTGACGATATATTTCGATTGATACAAGAGAAAATGATGTTTTTTGTCACTGGTTCATGTCTATCACCACAAGTACGTTCAATTGTATCGTGTCTTGTTCAAGGACTTGTCAAAGGTAATCCGATGGAAACATTGAAATATTTCCTGCCGAAAACATGCGAATCGATAATAAATATAAAATCAATCGATGAGAAAGAAGATATCGAATTAAATTGGTATTTATCGCTTTTTGTTGAACTTGTTCGTGCTCGTGGTGATATTCTCGTTAATTACAAATCAATGATTCTGTCCGTGTTTCATCATTCAATTCATATAAAGAATAAAAAAACATACGAAATCTTAGCTAATGCGACAACATATTTACTTCAATCACTCTGTCAAGTCTATGCAATTGATTATCGACTTACAACTGACAATATCAATGAACTATCATTTCGAGCATGGGGCCATTCAGTTGATTTCGATCAACTTCAAGTTCAATTTCACCGACCCAATGATCAAGAAATCGATTTTGCTTGGGAATTTATCGATACATTTCTCTATCCTGAACTCACTCTATTGAATGACAAAGGGTTAACTATTTCGAATAATGAACGATTACGATCTCTGACAATTATTGAATCAATAGCTATAGGATGTGCTCGAATGGTATCATGTATTCCAAATGAATCCGTGCAAGATTTAGGCGTACACTCTAGTGTACCATATCGATCCAAATATCAAACTCAATTTCCAATTTATTCGAGAGATCGATCTGAGACGAAGGAAAATTTACGAATGCGTTTATTGACTGATATGGAAAAATTACTTGATCGACTTTTAGAAAATCATTCAGATGATGTTTTATCTATCAACAAAACTTTGAATGTAAAAGTTAATAATTAAAAGACATTATATTATTTTTGTTTTGTATTTCGTAGATTTATCCATTGGTATCAGTTTATTATGGAGTATTTATAGATGACGTCACTACATTCAGACGAAATTTAGTATCTGACGAAAATCTAATGAAAAATAAACTTATTCATCAAGGACAACCCATTCGTCGTTTAATTATTCAACGAATGGAATTACAAATTCAAGTATACGAAAATCTATCATAGAGAAAAATCATTCATCTTGAAATTTAGAACAAAGAATTATATCAGTCTGGACCGATGACTGATATTGATAGGCAAATTATTTTGAAATTATTCGAATTATCAATGAATCGATATAGTGAAGTTCGTCAACGAGCTCAGAAACATTTACTATCTCTTCTAAGAACATTTCAATGTTCATATGGATTAGTTACTGATCGTATTGTTGAAATACTTGATTCATCGAGTGAAATCGACGATCATGATCGTATCAAAGGTTGTTTGCATGTTCTTTTGGGCGATAATTTTTACTTTCTATTAACAAGAACATCATGGCAAATGAAAGAAAAATTATGGCCATTAATTGCACGTATGTTACATGCAAATAAACGTAGTATAACAACTTTATATGGAGATATTAGTAAGAAAATTCGAAAAGAATTTTCAACAGTAGCCATTATTCAACATGCTAATGATCGAAGTAAAAAATCTGCAATTGAACTATGGCATCGGATAGAATTCGATAAGATAAACATAAAAACACATGAAATATGTGATCAAAATAATATTCAATCGTATACTAATCTTATGGAAACGTTGAGTCAATTACTTGAAATTGGAACATGGGCACAACAAAATATAACAATGTCTTTGCTCTGTCTCCTATTGCAAAGACATATACCGATACCATTAACATGTGTGAAAGCTTTTGTCGATTTTCTCAAACACGATAATATTAAAATGAGAGAAGTTTGTTTTGAAATGAGAAAAAGAAATTTATCTAAAAAGAAAACTGTTTTTTTCCTCGAATTAGTATGCTACGAAGGGTGTTGCAGCGTTATGTCGTTTACAGAAACCAGCTCGGATCTATGCTGAAAAGATTTATTCGGGTGATAATTGCTGGTTAACAATCGATGGTTATCAACCACCTGAAACACAAATCGAATGGGAAGAAACATGTTTTCTTGATAGATCCTATAATGGTTATTATGCATGGCCAAAAACAATTAAATATGTATTAAATAAACGAACACGTTATACACAAGAGAATATGTCTGAACAAGTAGCTATTATTTATAATCGATTTATGGATAAACAATTTCTTGTTCAAACAGTACAATTAATGATTTTGAATGAAAAGAATGAAGAAAAAGATTTCGGAAAAAATCAATTTCGAATGTTGAAGGTACGTTTGAGAGAGATATTCGAGTCGAATAATTATTTTTATTATGATAATGTAGGGTTTGTTTCGTAATTTTGGTCTTGCATTTTTCGGTAATTTTATGGAACAATTATATGCATTGATTCATGAACCTCTCAAAGAAAAACAAGAAGGTAGCCATCGAGTAGCAGCTGAAATTGTGGCGGGAATGATTCGTGGTTCGAAACATTGGACATTAGAAATGCTTGATAAACTTTGGGACAAACTTCGACCATTTCTAACTGAAGTTTGTGATAATCTCAGTGTTGATACACTTGCCTATTGGAATGATTGTTTTCGAACGAGTATAGTTAGTTGACATAGTTTGAATTTGTTCGATTGAAATACACGGTTATTTGTGCTTTATAGGAAAATAGAGATCCTCGACGAATGTATCGAGTCATTGATTTTCTTCGTACATTGATCGAACATAAACCAACATCGAATACATTCAATGAAGCAGCTCATTGGTCTCTAGTACGAAATATAAATCAATTCGATTGGCGTGTACCATCTGTTTGGAATGAGATCATCGAACAGGCGAAATTAAATCTTGATCATTCAGCTACCAATGTTCGAGATCGTATTGCTATGTAAATATAAGACAATTTCAAATAGAATTTTTTTGTCTCTCTTTTTACATAGTTTATTTGCAGCAGCGTTCATGTTTGATGTCGAATTAGTCACTATAAAATCAGTTCATCAACCGAATACCAATCAATTTATCGATAGTATCTGTGAACGATTACAACAAGTCATTGAAATAGATGATGGTGATACGAAACAACGTTTAAATTTTGTTAAAACAGGTAAAAATAAAAGTATTTCATCTTTTTTTTTGATTTTGAAATATCTATAGTTATTGAAATGCATGCATATTTCTTTTCCTGGTGTCGACAACCGATCAAAAGTTCACTTCTTCGTCTTTTTCCTTATGTATGTTATGTGTTTATATAAAAAAAGATGATAAATGAATATATTTATTCATGTTTAGTTATGCGAAATAGAGAGTATGGAAGTAAATGATGAAACATTTAAACAGGCTTTAACAGTTAGTCGATTAAAAATTGCTTTGAGTTATTTACATGCAGAATTCATTGATGAACTTATGCAACAATTAATAAAAGTAGAATAACATTCGCTTGATGAAACAGAATCTATCGTATGTAAATCGATATCTAGATTTGTAAGAGTTCGAAATGGCATGCACGACGAGCAGCTATTGAATTTGTTCAAAATATGGTCTTTTGCAATCTATTCAATGTTCGATCTCATACACAAGAATTGCGTGAACTTGTTATTCAATGTCTATTTGATGAACAATATGAAGTACGTGTAGCTGCATCTACTACTCTATCTGGATTATATCAATGCAGATATTTGCAAGTAACTGAACAAGATCTAGTAAGAGAAAAAGGAATCGTTCTCTTTTGCACGAAAAGAAAATTATATTATTTATTATCTGAAGGATCATTTTTGTGCTATGAGCAAAGCAGATTCGACTCAACATATTGTTCAACGACATGGAGGTATTTTAGGTCTATGCTCGATTGTTTTATCAAGTCCCTATGATATTCCATCGTATATTCCACGTGTACTAATGATACTTTGCAATCATTCTCATGATCATAATTTAATACAAGTATATACGTATATTAGGACATCTATTTGAATCTTTTGTTGATTTATAATTTTAGAAATCGATTAAAACATGTTTGTCAGAATTTCGTCGAACTCATTACGATTCTTGGCATGAACATCGACAAGAATTTACTGATGATCAATTAGCAATGCTAGCAGACATTTTAATTTCTCATAGTTATTATGCTTGAAAACATGTAGCCCGATTGAATTTTATGTCATCTTTGAATTTTTAATAAAGAAAGAATTTCATAAATATTCAAAACTGATAGATAATTAACTAATTATAATCAACAAATGTAGATTTGACTTACAAAACAACATAAAAGAAGGTATGTTATTAAATGCAAATATTACGAACATGTATATTCTTTTAACCTTCTCTCAACGAAGGTTAGTTACTGTGTTTATTGTGTTCATATTGTGTTCACTTTCATTGTTGTTTGGTTTCCAAAAACAAATAATCTTCTTTAATTCTTGTCGATAGATACGTGATGATAATGTAAATATATAAAAACTTGTTGTGTAGCTTACATAGAGTGGTAAAATGGACATTTGAAGTAAAAAATTGAATACAACAGTTGAACTGCTAATAAATAAAGCTATTAAACTCAAAATAGCAAATGGTAAAATACATATAACTTGTGTTAAGATTTGTCCAAGTAACATTCGAATCATTTGTTGATCAATACGACGAAGACTCTGATTACCATTTCTTAATGCTGGATGGATTCGTTGAACTTGTTGACGAATATTTTTCAATGTTAATACGCATAAAACACCCATGCATACCGATGGTAATAAGCAATAGATAACGAGATAAAAAATTCGATAGAACAAATCGTAAGCACCCAGACGACTATAACAACTTGGAGTGTTATTTGTATATTTGATTTCAAAGAATATTGCCATATGTAAATAGAGTAAACAAGCCAGAAGAATGGCACCAATACATAGTTTAATAGCTGTTTTCTTATTGCACCATGCTCGTTTTGAAGTTGATATTGAACTTGAACAATATCGATCAAAACAAGCTAGAATCAAGAAATAGGGCGATACAGCTAAGCATATATAACCCACATAATATCGAAATTTACAGAGAAAATCCGATAATTTCGTGATATCATTTGAAAAACCACCAGCAAGAAGACGAGTCAATAGATTTGTATAAATTGCAAGAATGTTGGCGATTGAAGCAGCAAATAGATAAATGGTACATGATAATTGCAAGAGTTTTGGTCGAGTAAATATGAGAATATTGAGAATGTTACCAATAGTGCCAAATACAGTGAAAGATGTTAAGACAATACGTGTTGCATACAGAGAAATATCGGGTAACATCGTTTTTTTACAATGATATACAGAATGAGAAAAAAAACCCTAATTTATACTTATTCACTGACAATTGAAGAACCTTCGAGCGAACATTGTCAAAAAAAGTATGAACGACGTAAATCATAATCCGTAAAATGAAAGACCTTGTTATATTGATTTTAGTTGAAATTATAAATTGTAATCATTAAAATAGAATCTTTTTTATTCTTTTTATTTACATGTTTATGTACAACTACTCCTCCTTATATGAAAAACTTTATTTTTCTACAATGACCTTCTATTCATAGAAACGCCTAAAGTCATGAAATAATCGTTTCGAGGTATATGTCATTCACATGGCAAAACACATTTCCTTGAATTAAACCCTCCTTTAAGCAGACATTGGATACTTAGTAAATTACTTAGGAGTTTTGGTACTTTTACTTAAAAAAAGTACTAATTTACTTTAAATTATATACCAATTGTTGGATTTTGGTCAGATCTATATATGAAATCGTTTCTTTCTTTTTTTATTTCTTTCGTAATTCATTTGTTTTAAAATTATCTCAAATACATATAGTCTCGTTGTTTCTGATTATGATAATTCAAGTTTAACTTTATATGAACTGAATAATTTTTAAAAATAATAAAAAAAAACAATCTACAGGTGTAGGAGTATATTGTATCCATTCATAATAATATCATGCTGATAAAATGTTTCTCTATGATTCATATATGTTGAAATAAGGTAGAATCTTCTTTTTTTTCTATTCTGTTGTCTTATCAAATGGAGAAAAAGTAACTTGTATTCTTTTAATATTAAACATTGAATGATTATTATTCATGGAGTAAAAAGAATTTTCCCGCTAATGTCGCCGTATCCGTATATAAAGCGTCGGCAAAAGTAGACAATTTTATTAATTGATTATGCCTCAATTCAAATACAACCAAGTACAAATAGATTCCGAAGCTCCGCAAACGAAAACATCCAATTCAAAATGTTGTCGTTGCTGGGGAAAATATATTGCAGCAATAGTCATACTTCTTTTGGTTGCTTTAAATATTACATTTGGTGTTTTATGGGGGAAAAGAGTCAATCCATTTTCATCGACAAAATATGCAGTTGAAAAAGGTGTTATTGGTTTCCCCATAAGTTTACCGAACGATGGTACATATATTGAATGGACATTCTTACAGTTAAATGATGTTTATGAAATGTTACCCATGGATAACAATCGAAAGGGTGGTTTAGCACGTGTTGCCCATTTACGAAAATTATTATTAGATGAAAATCCACGTACATATACATTTCTTGCTGGTGATCTTATTTCACCATCGGCATTAAATCAAGCAATGGTTAATGGAAGTGAACTCAATGGACAACAAATGATCGAAAGTTTTAATGCAATTGGACTTGATTTTATGACATTTGGTAATCATGAATTTGATTTTGGTGCCGAATCCGTCATTATTCAACGTATGGATGAATCAAAATTTACATGGATTAGTACAAATGTTCTCGATCGAAATACGAATAAACCCTATCATACAAGTATTCAATATCATGTTTTAGAAATTGAAAGTGTTCGTATTCTAATCTTTGGTCTAACAGTATATGTTGATAAACCCTATGTCCGAATTATCGATGATAAACAACTTATACCATTTGTTCAACAATTTCTCAAATCTATATCCAATGTGAAATATGATGTTTTAGTTGCATTAACACATTTAAATATTGAGACAGATAAGGAACTTCTAGAAAATATACCCGAAATTGATCTTATCATTGGTGGACATGAGCATCAAGATTATCATTTACATCGAGGTTCACAATATAGTCCCATTTATAAAGCTGATGCCAATGCATTTAGTGTCTATATTCATCGATGTGCATTCAATTTAGATCAACGACGTTTTCGTATTTATAGTACTCTTGCATTTGTTACACCTGATGTACAAGAAGATGAAAATACACGTGATGTTGTTAATCATTGGCATAGTTTAGCTGTCGACGGTTTCAAATCGATGGGCTATGACATCGATCAAGTTGTTTCGTGTTTACCTGATTCAGTTGAATTAGATGGTCGTTTTTCATCCGTACGAAATTTTGCAACACTTCTATCGAATTTGACTTGTGAATGTATGATGTATGCAAGTAATGATACTCAAACGATTGCTGGACTTTTTGATAGTGGATCAATTCGTAATGATGATATTATTCGAGGTAAAGTAACGCAATATGATGTTCTACGTATTTTACCCTATCAAAATCCACTATATGCATTATCTGTACCTGGTCAAATCCTTGCTCAAGTACTCGATGATGGATTGAAAGAAAAAGGTCGTGGTATGTATATAACGTATGGCGGAGCAATTCAACGAAATACGCAAGATAATACATGGCGAATCAATGGACAAGATATATCAAAATCAGGTTTAAACTATAATATAGCTACGATGAGTTACGCACGAATGAATACAAAATTAAATGATACATCGGTTATTATTCTTAAAACCTATCCTATAACACAAACGAAAAGTTTAATCGATTATTTACCAACAAAATATCCACCATGTTGATTTTTTTTGTTCTATTTTTACAATAAAATACTCTTGTCAAGTCACGAAGTCTTTGACTAGCATGTCTGCAAAAGAATACTTAAACTGTCAGTACCATTATTCAATACAGCCATATCTAATTTTTTATCACCGTTAAAATCTTGAATAACGACAGCAATTGGATTCGAACCATACTCTAATTGAAAGGAGAGAATCGATGAAAATGTACCATCACCATATCCACGAAGTACATCTATACTATTACTATCAAGATTCGTAATGACAATATCTAAGTTCGTATCATTATTGATATCAATGATCGATAAAGAATGATGAGATGAATAAGAATCTGTCGAATAATTGACTAAATGTTCAAAAGAACCATTTCCTAATCCAAATAGAATTCCAATATGATCTGAATTACAACTGGTGAAGACAATATCTGATAGAAGATCGTTGTTTAAATCACCAGTAGCCATCGAACAAGGCATCAAAGTCATACCAAGACGATAGAATATTGGATTAGTAAAAGAAATATTACCATATCCAAGAAAAACACTAATAGTATACGAATTTGAATTAATTGTAGCAATATCATTGATATTATCATTATTAAAATCAGAAATAATCAATGACTTGGGTTGTGATTGATTGCCAATCGAAAGTGTGGTACTCTTTATGAAATCTTTTTCTATGTAACCATTGAAAATAACCATATTATTACTGATTGAATTGACAACAACAATATCTAGTCGATTGTCATAGTTAAAATCACCAACAGCGACGGACCTTGGCTGATAACCTGCGAAATATTGTTTTTGTTGTGCAAAAGAACCATTACCATAACCGAGAAGAACACTTATATCATTGCTATTTAAATTAGTGACAACAATATCTAGTCTAGTATCATTATTGAAATCACCAAGAGCGATTGAAGATGGAAGATAGCCAACCGGATATGATGTAGGTTGAAAAAAACTACCATTACCGAGACCAAGAAAAACATCCACTTTATTGATACTCCGTCTTAGAGCTACAATGTCTAATCGATTGTCATTGTTGACATCACCAACAGCCATCGTATATGAAGCATAGTCATATGGAAATGTTGTTGTTTCAACTATAAATTGATCACCTTGATTGACAAGAATGATCAGATTAGAATCAGTCAAATCGAAAACAGCGATATCCAATAAAGTGTCATTATTGAAATCACCAGCGGCAATAGTTTCAGGAAAAAAAGCCAACGGATGTATTATTGGTTTTTCAAAAGAACCATTGCCTTGACCAAGAAAAATAATTATACCGGCGATATAAAAATCAGTAACAACAATATCTAGTCGATTGTCATTGTTAAAATCTCCTACAATCACTGTTTGTAAAAAGCTACCAAATACAATTGTTGGCATTCGTTGTTCAAATGATCCATTATTTTGACCCAAAAAGATATTAATTTCACCGGTTAGATCACTTATCACAACGATATCTAACCAAGTATCATTATTGAAATCACCAATAGCAGCTGAATATGGATGATAGGAAACTGAATATGACATGGGCTGTGCAAAGCTCTCATTCTCTTGGCCATGAAAGATCACAATACTCTCGTTTGCACTACTGAGAATAACAATGTCTAATCGATTATCATTATTAAAATCATGAACAGAAACATATATTGGCTCTTGGAGATTTGAATATGTTGCGTGTTGTGTAAAGGTTCCAATATCGTACGCAGAAAAGATATCTATAGTGTCTCTACCATCATAAATAATAGCAATTTCTGATTGTTTGTCATTATTCAGATCAGCAGACAGCATAGCCAATGGATGTGATTCAAAGGCATTCTTCGTGGCTATTTGATCAGTAAATATACCATTACCATGTCCTACCATTAATGCTAAGTCTTTAGTACCATCATTAGCAACTGCAATATCCAAAATTTGATCACCAGTATAATCCCCGAATGCAATCAGTGTTGGACGAGAATTCAGAACTTCACTGATAATAAATTGTTTTTCGAAATTTCCATTTCCATGCCCAAAGAGAATACCTATATTATCAGTGCCGTAATTAGCTACGACAATATCAAGATAAGAATCATTATTCAAATCTTCAACAATTATGCATTGTAAATTAGATGCATTAGCAGCTGCATAAGCAACCTTATTTATCATAGCCCCTCGGTTATATTGTAACAATACGGCTATATCATCAGTATCTCGATTGGTAACAAAAAGATCAAGATGATTATCACTGTTGAAATCACCGGTAATTGCAGAGTACGCATAATAATCAACTGAATATGTCATGTGTGACCCAAAAGAACCATTACCTTGACCAAAAAGGATACTTATACTACCGTCACCTGCATTGATAACAATCATGTCTAACCAATCATCATCGTTGAAATCATCAACAATAATTGATTTTGGATGATTACCGACTAAATATGTTGCCTGTTGTACAAAAAAGCCTTTACCATTATTGAAAAGAACACTAACATCATTGCTTAAAGAGTTTGCAACTGCGATGTCCATTTGAGCATCATTATTGAAATCAGCGACAACAACAAGTACTGGTTCGGCACCAACTGAAAATGTCATTTGTTCTAAAAATGAACCATTACCCAAACCGAGAAGAATGTTCACACTATTCATAATCCAATTGGCAACGACAATATCTAAGTACGTATCATTGTTGAAATCACAAACAGCAAGAGAATACGAAAAACCATCAATTGAATAGCTTATCGATTGTGAAAACGAACCATTGCCTTGATTCAAAAGAACATTGATACCAGTGATATCCATGTTCGCAACAACAATATCTAGCCAAGTATCATTATTAAAATCACCCATAGCGACAGATTGTGGCCTAAAGTTAGTTGGATATCTTGTTTGTTTTGTAAAAGATCCATTACCATAACCGAAAAGTATGCTTATATCATTGCTATATGAATTTGCAACAATAAGATCTAGCCGATCATCATTGTTTACATCACCGACAGCGATGTATCCAGGATAAGAACCAACCGAATATTTTGTTTGTTCTCCGAAAGAACCATTACTGTGACCAAGAAGAATACTCACATCATTGCTCGCCTTATTGGCAACAGCGATATCAAGTTGAGTATCATTGTTGAAATCTTCTGCGATGATATGAACTGGAGCAGTACCAACTGCATATGTCATTGATTTTGAAAAACCTTCGAAATGACCAAGAAAAATATCCAAATTCTCGGGATCGTCATTGATAACGACGATATCTAATCGATGATCATTGTTTAAATCACCTATTGCCACAGAAATCGATGAAGACGATCGAGTATGATAAGTAGATGAATTTTGAAAATGACCATTTCCATCTCCAAGAAAAAGTGCAATATTAGGTGAACCTTTATTGACGACGATGATATCGACATGATTATCGTCATTGAAATCAGCAACACGAATTGCGTAGGGAAAAGCAGAATGAAATGAGTAGAATTCATAATTTACAAAAGTTCCATCGCCATTATTGAGAAATATTTGGATTTGACGTGTTCCAAAATCTGCAGTGACAAGATCAGGAAATTTATCAGAATTGAAATCACCAGTTGCTATTGATCGTGGCCGAGAATTCGGTTCAGTAATTGAAATGATAAGTTGTTTATTGTTACCAAAAAGTATAAGAATATTATTTGTACCATAATTAGCTATGGCTATGTCCATATAAGTATCATTATCAAAATCTGCAACAGTTAATGCAATAGGAAATGAATCATAACCTGTCGAATGCGTGATGGATGATTCAAAATACGTAGAACCATGATAAATGCTCACACTATGAGTGCCATAATTGGCAGTAATAATATCTAAATATGAATCATTATCTAAATCAACAACTAGAATTGCTATTGGTCGAGCAGATCCTGTTGAAAATTGAATTGATTCTGTGAATAAACCATTTCCTTGTCCGTAGAAGATAACAATTCTATTACTATCAAAATTTGCTACTGCAATATCCAATTGATAATCATTGTTAAAATCAGCAACTTCAACTATGCTAGGACTCGAATAGAGACCTGTTGAATAGTCAATTTGATTTTTAAAAGTACCATCACCGTTTCCAAAATATATTGTTATTCTATTGACCATTTGCTGAGCTATAACTAGATCCAAAATATTGTCATTATTAAAATCACCAATGGCTACAGATCGTGGACCATAATGATATTCAACCGGCCTTTCAGCCATTATGTTGAAGTTGAGTTCACATTTTGGTGCTAAAATATCAACAATTGATTATCTATGATATTCTACTAGAAACAAATATCGTACCTGTAGGCTTTGGGGAAGTTAGATAAACTATTAGACTGCCAATAATGACTATTAGACATACTAATATAACAAAACAAATCGTTGTTTTCCTACGACGATGTCTCGACCAAAACGGTTTTGTTCTAATAATAAAAGAATAGTATTCAACTTTACAATTAAAACAAAATAAAAATATGATATACAAATATGTTGGAACCATCGGTGAAATATGATTTGGCGTCATCTATGTTTGTTTATAGTGAGTGAATGCAAGAAAAAGTGTCATTCTGCCTCATCTTCTGTGAATAATGTTATGATAATTGTGACTCCATATATAATATTTTCCTTTTATGATCAATTTATTTTACACTTGATAACTGCTAAAAATATCATCTATTTTACGTAGTTACGCCTTCTGGGCAAAGAGAAATGACGATATTGATTTTGAATATGCTAGGAACAAAAAGAACATTGATAACATATTGATAAAATGATTAATCCAATCTTTAAGACAAGTATAGCACAGATATGAATTAAAATAGCAAGCAATCAGTAGTTTCAACAGTAGTTCTACTCGAAGAACAAAAGATTTCAGACAATCATCGATTAACTACGTCGAAAATTAATTTTCAACAGCTTTTATTTCTCTTTCCAATTGTTGTTCCTTTTTGGCAATGTGGATGGAATCTAGTATTAATTAATCCACTAACTTTAATTATTACATATAGAATTGCTCAAAGTTTTCTTCTTTGTTTTCATCTTGGTCAAGATTTTTTCTATAATTTTCTAACAAAACAAAATAATATAATAAGAGTTATTCTATTAGAATGTCATATATTTCTTTTGGTTTCAATTTATATTATTCAATGGGTTGTTATAATTTTCTTGATAGATATTTCTATCCTGATGACGTAATTCGATCAGCTTATATGTGTTTAATAGTCGGTTATATTCTTTATTTTTTCTTGATGTACTTTCAAAACTATATCAAACATGAATTTTGGATATGCATGACATTAAATATTCAACATTTGCTTGCATTTATTTCGTGTGTTTTTCGGCTTTTATACGATATATATATCGATATTTTTGAATATTATTATCAAACATATCTGTTATTGTATGCATTATCGTTTCTATTGTTGGCTCTCATTTAAATATTGACTGAACGGTGGTTGTTTAACTGACAACGTACTCTATAATACAATACAACAGAATAATTGTTTGTAATCAAGATCATATCTATAAATTCTTCAATAAATGAACAAAAACTTAATAGTCTGAAGATGTATTTCTAGCAAAACTCACTTAATCACAAAATTGTCTTTTACAGAGTCAATGCTTATCAT
>ERZ778019.1921-NODE-1921-length-23475-cov-13.232109_pt1 | contig 23475 bp, 26 predicted proteins | sample MGYA00375749_ERZ778019 | MGnify/ENA primary metagenome ERZ778019 (study PRJEB29350, sample SAMN05389821) | bioreactor metagenome | isolation source: Ammonium sulfate bioreactor | place: South Africa: University of Cape Town | collected 2014-03-17 ... | reverse complement strand
ATTCTATTAATCATAAACAAATAAGACTCAAATACATTATTTTATTCTGTTTTTGATCAAAGTTGGTTTTTTGTTTCGTTTTTCAATATTTGATTTCGATGAAATTTAAGAAAGGATTAATAAATTTGTTCTTAATTTATTTTTAAAAACGATTATTAAGAATTTAATTGATTGAAGATCAGATTTTGAAAGGAAAAAGAAAATTCTATTGAGATTATTTTAGTAATCGGATGAAATGATTTTATACGATTAGTGTGATGATTTACGATCTAAATGAAAGAGAAATAAATTCTTCTCTTTCTCTCTTGATTTGACTGTTATCTTTATGACTTAATTTGCTAAAGAGAACAGTAAGCAAAGTGAATCGATTATTAACAAAGCAATAATAATGTCGGACGACATCGATCGACATGAAAATTCTCAAGCAAAGAAACAACGAAAACGAAGTGTTTTTCATCTCGAACAAATTCGACAATTAGAATATGTCTTTATTAAAATAACTCATTATCCTGATCTGTCGCTTCGACAACAATTGACCCATGTTACACAATTACCTGATAAAAAGATTCAAGTTTCATTTGTCAATTTTTGTTCTTCGCTTTTTGCTTTTACAAATCGATTTGTAGATTTGGTTTCAAAATCGACGAGCTAAATGGCGAAAACAAAATCAATTAGGTCATTTTGGTGGTTTACATGAATTGACTACTGATGAACAGATGAATTTTGTTCCTGCACCGAAATCGAACTTCATTTTACCAACACCACCAACAATGACGACATTTTCAAATGTAATTTTACATCGAATAAAAAATAATTTCCTTTTCTTTTGTCTCAATGAAAATCTTTAGCCGAATCAATCGATTGATCAACAACAACTTGCCTATTTCTTTTACTTGGCATTACAAACAGCTTTAACGACAAAATCAAATCCAACTAACTCGACATTTCCTTTTAAAGGATAAGAAAAAAACGACATTTTTTGTTTTCGAAATTTATTTAACAAAAAAAACACGTTTAATCCGTTTTGTTTTTATTTGTTTGAAATCTCGAATAAATATCTGTGATTGCTGTAATAAATGTATTGAACGCCATAATCCAAAGAAGAAATGGAAAACGGAAAAAAGGAAAGTTAAATAAAGGTATTTGCCCGTGTCTTTGACCGGTAAATGTTAAATAAATCATTAGAATAACAGCGAAAACATTTAAAATGATTTGTACCATCATCGAAAATGTTTTTTGTTTTAATTCGATATTCGATTTTTCATCTTTGAGACGTTGTGAAAGTGCATTTCGTTGTCGTTCTTTACGTGCATATGCCGCGAATTCATCTTGTTGAGAAATCGTTTTTATTTGTTCATTGACTTCGCGTAACTCTCTTGTTAGTTGTTCGATAATTGTCGTTTGAGAAAGAATTTTATTTCGAAAATAAATACAAATCGACGGGCCAAATCGTCGAGCCATAATCACAAAACTTGTGACGATAAACAACGACCAATTCACTAAACTCTCTTCAGAACTCATTTTAAAACAAATATTAAGATCTAAAAGGATTGCAAAGAGTTTCTTTTTATTGAATCATCGAACAAAAAAAATAATAAAAAGAATAATTTTATAGTTTTGAAATCGTAAGGAGAATTTCGTCTATTAGATATATATATTGAATACAACACCGAACACCAAAAAGAAAGAAATCGAAATGCATAATTAAATGGAATTGATTGAAGTTTATTTGAAATCATCTGCACTGAACATGCCCTGAAAAACCCAAACGCAATTTATTCGAGAACAATCTGCTTTTTTTTTTGTTGAACTTACACGTGCACGTCGTAGAATTGAATCTTTGCTTGCGTCGTAGGGATGTTCTTTGCTTGGAATTTCGAGAATAGCTGGAATTGATTTATCATGACCATCGACGGTTCCACGAATCATTTCGGCGATCTATTCGAATTGAATTTCAATGATGTTTTTCGTTCGATGAAAACGAATGTTTTGCTTACATATTGACTAATCAAGATAATTCCAATATCATCACGATTGAGAAAAGCTTTGAATGTGTCGTCAATATCCGAAAGTTTGGTATCTAATCGAGAATTTATTTAGAAAAAAAAACAACTAGAAAACTAAAAAAAAGAAACGAACTTTTATCGACGATTAAGAAATTTGGTTTTCGAGTTTTCGCGTTGATTTCTCCGATTCCACCGAGTAGAAATCCAGTGACAGTATCTTCATCTCCAATAACTGCCATTAGTTTACTTTTACCACCGTAGAGCATCGGAGCTGCTGAAGCGCCTGTACTCGGACCAGCTGCTGTCATCTTTTAATGTTTTGTCAAGGAGAAAAAAAAACAGAATCTAAAACAACACAACGAAGTCGATTCGTGGCTTTTCGTTTGATTCAAAAGACGATAAATGACAAAGGTTTATTCGACATATATATTTAGATAAAGATTTTGTTTTCTTTTTTTTTGCTAAATGAGGGTTTTGTTACGGAATTTTTATATTGGTCGAATGATTGAACCAATCGAGAGATTTGTCAATCGAATCAATTCATTGTTCTTTTTCATATAGAAAAAAAACGAGAGAGAGTAAATTTCATCGTTTTTTAACAAACAAACAACTTCTATGTGTCAAATTCGTCATTAGATTTCAATCGAAATTGTTCTTCATAGATATTCATGTCTCGTGCATTGAAAAGTTTGCATATTCATCTTAAAGTAAACAAATATTTCATCGAAAAAAACAACAAAATTTCTTCGTTTAAGAATCGTGTTCTTGATTTGTCATATTCCTACGGATTTTTCGTTGCTGACCATTCTCTTTACGTAATTCTCGTCTGTTTCGGCGTCTTTCTTCTTTGTTTGTAAGACAAAACTCGAAAGTTTTCGATTTCGAAACCAAATCAAAAACTCGAAATTTAGATTTCAAATCACGACAAATGTTCCGCCACCCGGCAGCACATTGGAATTCTTCGGCGAATCATCTCGATCGTTTCGACCTGTTCGAGCGAGATTAGAACTGAACACCAGCGATCAATTACACGACAAACAGCCCGACAAACCATTGTGGTATTCGGGTTATCCTCTCGCTTATGTTCAACATATTGTCGTTCGATGTTCTCGTTCGACGTCACGTTCGTCATGTTTTCTACGCGCTCGTGACATTCACGAACGTTTATTTGCTGATAATGAGTATGATTTCAATTGTCTTCGAGTCGGTGAACCGTCGAATGCCCAGCAAATCAAAGGTTTTCTCCCGTCGTACGGCTGTTTGTTCCTTTCGCCGTTGAATCTTTGGTCGAATGATTTAACTAAAATGCAAATCGAAGACGAAGAAACCAATCTCGAGAGAATTTCTTCGTTTTCGAAACGTTATTCGGATATTATCTTTGGAATTCCTCGAGAATATTTTTCATCGTCATCGAAACCGTTGACCTACGCAGTCACACTTTTGTTAACCAATGCATCGAATGAATATCGTTCACATTTGAAAAAACGTCTGTCTGCTCTCGATGATCAACAATTAAATCAAGAAATCGTTCATATTTATTTCTCACGCAAATCATTTTTATACTATTTACCATTGTTATTGATTTACATCGTTGTTTTTCTGTATATTTATTATTCGGTTTGTCAATTCGAATGTGTCAAATCCAAATGGGGTTTGGCATTTGCAGCGACGGTTCAAATCGTCGTGTCTTTGTTAATATCTTTGGCATTATCTTCATATTTTCATATGAGTTTACGGCTTGATGGTGGCGAAGTGTTTCCCTATTTGGTTATTTTCATTGGTTTGGAGAATTTAGTTGTGTTGACACGTGCGGTCACGTCATCTCAAGCTCAAAAACAATACGATGACGTACGTGAACGGGTTGCTCATGCGTTACGAGCGGAATCGTGGACGATAAGTAAACATTTGGTTTATGAATTGACGATTGTTGTTATTGGATTTATAACTTATGTTCCGACTGTTCGAGAATTTTGTCAATTGGCGTTGATTGGGATTTTAATTGATTTTTTCATGCAAATTAACTTCTGGTTGGCGGTTTTGAGTATTGATATACGAAGATTTACAGTTGGACGACGGAAAAAACTCAGTCATCATTTAGAAACAGATAAAATCGATATCAAACGTTCGTTACCATTGAAAATGCCCTATGTCAGTAATAAACGACAACAACAACAACAACAATCTCAATGGGCCAAGTCTCGAGTTTTACAACGAGGAACAATGTTCATTTTTCTTATTTGGGTTATTCTGATTTTCTATAAATCGTGTTTAATCGTCGATTTCTTACATAAAAACGTTCAAATCAATCGTGAACAAATCAAAGATTTCGTTCCTGAGAAAACATTAAAAGAACATTTCAGTTCTTCCTCTTTCGATGGCGAAAATTTCTCTTCCGAACCATTCCAATCGAATTCTTCAACGATCAATTACAATTGGCAAACAATTTTAACCTACGATCATTGGCCAAGTCTGTTTTCTTTCTACAATATTTCGTATGACAATCGATATTTGACCATCATGCCTTCGATTTATTTACCTTCGATCACTCAAGATCAACAACAATTAGATTTAACATCGAAATCGACGTTTTCTCGAACGACTCATCGGCCATTTCGAGATGAAATCAGTTCGAATTCGAATCATTCGTTGATTGATGTTCGATTTTCGAGCGCTGTTTGGGAGTTAATCTTGATTTTTATCTTCGGTTTGATTTTATTCAGCATAATTTATATTTATTTTCTTTCTTCATCGTCGATATTTTCCTTTAATTCAACATTACCTCGGTCATTATCGTCGATGAAAATCGATCATTCAATAGCTCCAACAATCTTATTTCCTCCGTCGTCGAAATTACTAATCGAATCGTTTTGTCTTCACGAAAGTGGAAGTCTGCTGAGTGCAGCGTATTCAAATGGTTTTATTTCGATGTGGAATCCTCAGACCGGTCAAACACTATTCAGTGAAAAACGCTTTTCCAATGAGAAACATTCGAATCACGTTTGGTGTTCGTTGATGATCGATGAATTTCGATGTTTATTCGGTTGTTCCGATGGACAAATCGAAATCTATTCAGTTGATTCCTCGTTAAAAAGTCACGTTCTCTTTCATTCGAATGAATACGGCGGAATAACACATCTTCTTCGAGCAACACCAACGATTATTTTGAGTTGTACACGTCGTGGTTATTTGATTGGATTTGATTATTCGAATGGATCGATCAAACAACTTTACATTAAACGAATTCATCAATGGCCGATTCGAGTTTGTCAAATCGATTCGAACTGTTCGTTTGTATTCACGGCCAGTGACGACCATTCGATAAAAATCACCAATCTTTTCAATGGTTTAACACTAAATACTCTTCACAAACATCAAGCACCCGTCAATTGTCTCGCCGTTGATCCGGTAAGACAATTTCCACATTGTTTTTTTTCTTCTATTGATAAATCTCGTTTTCAGTATCATCCAACAACATTAGTCAGCGGTTGTTTTCACGGATGTTTGTGCGTTTGGAATGGCAACGAGTTGACTCAAACAAACGACAATGCTCATCCGCAATCGATCGTCATCGACGTGAATTTCTGTGGTCATTCGTTGAACATCATTAGTCTCGGCACGGACAAACGGCTGTGCATTTGGACTTATTCGAGTTTACAGTTGCTCTATGAAATTCATCAGGTGACATCGAATTGTTTGACAATTCATCGTACGAATTATTTATTCTATTGTCAATTGAATCAATTGTTTATTTATGATACATTAAATCAAAATAAAATCTCGACGAAACAAATTCGAATCGCATTTTTGAATGATAATCAAATCTACGATGAAAATGAAATGACTGTTGAGAAATTAGTTTATTTATCTCAAACAGAAACGTTAATTCTGCAGAATTCGGATGTGATTTATTCGATGCATTTGCCACAACGTCTTTTTCTTGTCCGGTGATTTCGATTTAGTTGTGATATTTGTTTTTTGTTTTGTTTTCTTTTTCTTCTTCTTTCTTTTATACAAAAAACAACCAACATGTGATAATAGTTGAAAAGATTTTGTAGATTAAGTCGAATTTTCGATGATTTGGTGATGAAACAATCGAAATTGATTTCATTCGACAAAACAAATGCTGGTATTCCTGTCCAAGGTAGAAATTAGCTTATTTGATGAGTTCGTCTGTCAGTCAGCCATCATCCATCCATTTTCCTTCTTCGTCTTCTTTTTTTCACCATCACAACATTATTTATACTTATCGACGTCATCGTTTCTTTCTCGGCAATTTTTTTTTTGGTGCAGTAGACAACACAGCAGTTAGTTTGCATGGTGTTGCCCGTCTGTTGATGTGATGATTGTTTTCTTCCCTCACGTTCTTTTTATTTCTCGTTATGTTGTGCCCTGTCACGATAGACACGCACACGCATATATATATATATTCATCATATGATTCGACATTTTTTTCTCGTTTTTTTTCTTTTTTTTCTTGTTCTTTTCTTTTTCTCTTCCATATGATCTTGCCTCAGAGTTAGACACCCCTTTACTACTGCTGCTGTTTTTCTCTTCATCGATCGTGATAATCATGATAGTTGAGTAAATTTCTTGTTTTCTGTTTTGTTTTTCAGTTGTTTTCCTATTGGTATGACTGATCCTGAGACTCGGTATCCATTAATTCGTTGGCCAGTACAATCAACAACCAATTTCACTGGCGTTTATAATAAAACTCAAGAAAATTATCAAATTTTTCAGCCGCCACCACCACCGCCAACCACTCTTCTCACATATTTTCAAACGAAGGATCAATTTTCGACGTAGGTTTTTTCTTTGTTCATCTTCAATCAGGAAGTTTTTTTTTGAAACAAAAAAAAACATAAGGACGTTGAGTACGTTTATCTATTTGTCAATCGAAAGAAAGCAGATTTGCAAAGCACTTTTTTCGATGATCGTTAACCTTTACACGAAAGGAAAAAAGTTCGATTTTCGATTATCATGAAAGTCTAATGTTTATTTAAATGTACTTTTATTATTCATACTTCACAAACAAAAACAAGAAATTGTTTTTCTAAAACGACAAAAATAAACATTTTTTTTCTTCTTCAAATTAATTAATTAATCGTGAATGTTTATTTCTCAAAGAGATAATCAATTGAAAACTACAAATGTTGGCGTAAGTCGAATATCATCATCATCGTGTTCGTCATCATCGAAACAAATCTCATCTTCATCTCCAATTCCATTTCAACCTTATTTATTACCAATCGCACCATTCCAAACGCAAAACACACCGCCTTATTCATCATCAATGTCGAATTCGAATCAAATTTCAACGCCAAGAAAACGTAAACAACCAGCAAACGATTCGAATTCGTTCGTCACACCTTCAATACCAGCGAAACGATCGACACCATTGACAATGTTCTTTCCAAAAGTAACGCCGTCCGATAGTTCAGTTGTGATTCTTTCAAATAATAGTAAAATGACTCAAACTGATTCGACATTATTCATGTCAACATCTAGTCATCAACTTGATATTGAACAACAACATTTAACTATCGAAATCGAGGAATTAAATCGAGCCAAATCAGATATTCAACGTCAAGTTGACTCGACTCTTGACACGATTAAACGTTGTCTAACCGTGACACGTTCGTTGCTGATTGAAAAATCTCAATTAGAGAAGAAACAAGCTCGGCAAAAAGCCATGGAAAATCGATTACGTCTTGGCCAATTTGTGACTCAACGACAAGGAACTTCGTTTGTTGAACAATGGGTGGACGGATACGATTTCTTAGATAAACAACGAGAACAAGAACAATTAGCTAAAGCCAAAGAAATTCTCGATCGAGAAAGAAAAAATCTAACGAAAAAGAAAACACTCGCACAGCAACAACAACAAATGACGATTAATCTTGAAGAAACAAGCAATCAAAATAGTAATTTCAATTCACAAGATTTTAATCAATTTATTCAATTCACAACTAACAACAACAATAATAATAATAATAAAACGAAAAGAACAACTAAAACATCGATGATCAAACCATTGACTAGGTATAGAATCAAATAAAAACTTGATTTTCATTCAAACAAAAACCTATTTTAGTCAACAACAACAAAAAGTTCCATCGATATCGAATTCAAATCTATTTACAAGTTCATCATCATTTTTTGCTCAACAACAACAACAACAACAACTTGCTCAGAATTACTCCGATAATTCGAACGATGCGAATTATCCGTCGACAAATAATCTCATGGATAGTGGAAATTCGTCATCGTCATCCTCGTCGTTGATTTCGACGAGTTCATCATCGAAAATGACCTTACAAGATTGGTATGAATACGATGAAGTCCTTCGTTTGAGACAATTAACATTAAAACGTGAAGAATCCGATCTTGCACAAGATTTAGAACGACTCGATCGAGAAAGAAATGTTCACATACGAGAATTGAAACGTTTGTACAATGAAGATCATTCAAGATTCAATCAGAATAATGTTCTCAATGAAAGATATTTGTTATTGACGCTCATTGGCAAAGGAGGTTTCAGTGAAGTACATCGAGCTTTCGATTTACGTGAACAGCGTTATGTTGCCTGTAAAATTCATCAATTAAATAAAGAATGGAAAGATGAAAAGAAAGTCAATTATATTAAACATGCTCTTCGAGAATATAATATTCATAAACATTTAGAACATAAACGTAAGACAAAATCTATGATCGAATAAAATATTTTTTGTTTTCTTTTTAGGTATTGTGAAATTGTTTGATGTATTCGAAATAGATACGAATTCATTTTGTACGGTTTTGGAATATTGTGATGGAAATGATTTAGATTTTTTTCTTAAACAAAATAAAATTATTCCTGAAAAAGAAGCACGATCGATTATTATGCAAACAATCAATGCATTGAAATATCTCAATTCAGAAGTCAAACCTCCTGTCGTATGTCGATTTTCTTTTGATGAAATAAGAGACAATTATTACTGGTGTTCTTTAGATTCATTATGATTTAAAACCGGGTAATGTTCTTCTTGGAACAGGAAATAATAGTGGAGAAATCAAAATTACTGATTTTGGTCTATCGAAACAAATGCATGAAGATACATTTGATGATGATGATGGAATGGATCTTACATCTCAAGGTAATATCAATATATGTCTTCGGAGTGTTGATAATTGTTTGTTGTTTGTATATTTTAGGTGCTGGAACTTATTGGTATTTACCACCTGAAGTCTTTGTACAAGGACCACATCCGCCGAAGATTTCATCGAAAGTCGATGTTTGGAGTGTTGGCTGTATGTTTGTCATTGTTTTAATTTTCTCTTTTTGAATAATTTTCTATGCTTAGGTATTTTCTATCAATGTTTATATGGAAAAAAACCGTATGGTCATAATTTATCACAGGCAGCTATTTTAGAAAATCAGACAATTTTAAATGCGAAAGAAGTTCAATTTCCCAATCGACCACAAGTATCGAATGAAGCCAAATCATTTATTCGTCGATGTTTAACTTATCAAGTACGTGATCGTCCCGATGTTCTACAACTCAGTGAAGATGAATATTTAAAAACCAATTCGAAACGTAACACTGCCACTACTTCATCGCCTCTTTTTTGTCCCAAATAATCTTGTAAATTATCTTTCATTTATTCTTTCTTTTTCTTCTCTACGGAGATAAAACAAACAAACAAACAAACAAAATCGATTGAGTTTATTTTCAATTCGCAAAGATTCGAGATGTTTAAAGAAAAATGTCTATGATACACGAGAGTGATGTCCTAACGTATGAATCAGAAACAAATCTCTTTTCATTACTAAAATATGCTCTACATGATGACAAGGTAAAGAAAAAAGTACAGAGTCTCTCTAACATCGGTATATTTGGATTATGGTGATAGAACAGGATTTGTTGTTGATACAGCTATGTATTATCATGATCAATATGATATGTCATATTTTTTAACAGATCACGGAAAGAAAATCTTCAAAATGTGCCACCACTTTCAAAACCAGATTTTTCGGAGAAAATTATGTTTTGAGCTTCCACACCGTTCCTACAACTGTTTTTTCTCCATTTTTACTACTCTATTACTCATACTGAGTCATTTAAAATCAGAAAAACTAATTAATTAATTAAAATTGTGCGTAAATTAGCCGTTGATATAGCAATACTTTTATTATTTAAAAACTAACAAGTGAGATGTTTTTCGAATAAATCTTCCATTAGTGATTGACCATTTTAGTTAATTTCATTGACATTTTTACCGTCGAATGTTACCAAAAGAAGAACCACAACGATCAATACGGTTGCCGTGACGTTACAAAACGATAGAGTATACAGCCATTTTACATAGTTTACAGCCGTGCTAATTCGACATGGGAATATTTAAAGATATAGATGATGAATTTGAAGGTATCGAATCTTCCACAGTTGCTTCTGGTTCAGCTTGAAGATTATCGATTGAATAAAATATGTGTGGTACGCACACGTGAATATTGTAAAACCTGTATGGTCATAATTGATCACAAGCAGCTATTTTAGAAAATCAGACAATTTTAAATGCAAAAGAAGTTCAATTTCCTACTCTTTTTTGTCCCAAATAATCTTGTAAATTATCTTTCATTTATTCTTTCTTTTTCTCTCTCTTTTTCTTTACGGAAATCAGAAAAGTATAAACTATTCGTTTGCTAAGTGTGATAATAGAAATTAGAATTAGTTTTGCACAACATTTGTTCGCTTGTTGTTGTTATAATTATTGCAAGAAGAAAAAAAACAAAAGACATGACAAAAAAGAAAACTATAGCCGCATAAACATAATAAACAAAAGAGAAAGTTAATCATTGTGGATAAACACAAGCACTGATAATAAATAATAATAGTATGAACGACTGAAGAAAGATGCTTCTAAGTTTCTCAAAAACAAAAAACCAACTGAATAGAGACAAAACTGGGAAAAATATTCAACGATACAATTTTTGAAGAAAAAGATAGATCAGTGAGAGATTCTAATCGTCAATAGTTATTGTGCCCGAACGTTTCATTTTCTTATTCATTGATGTTAACGGATGTTGATTCGATGATGTTAGTGGACGTTTTTCTCCATTGAGATTTGGCAAAGGAAAAATATTCGTCATAACTGCTGTGGAAGACAACGAATTCAAACAAGGAACTATCATTATAGATGATGATGGTGCCGGGAGTGATGGCGGTGGTGCAGGAGAAACAAATTCATGATGTATGCCATTCATAGCAGTCGTCGTCGTTGCAGTCGCTCGTGAACGTAAAGTCATTCCATATCGTGTTGGTGTTGTTGTTTGAATCGTTGCAGTTAAAGGATATTGATCGATTAATCGATTTAATTTTTCATCACTAAAATCAAACGATGATGTTGGTGGTGTCGTTAATTGATTGTTTGTTGGTGGATATGGAGCATGACGACATCGGCAAACGCCATTTCCACAAAGACGACGAGTGTGTGGTAAACTTGACGAAGGTACAACTGCATTGGTTGATATGGTTGTTGAACTCGATGTTGATGAACATGAATCGGTCGATTTTTTTGTGTGTCGACGACGGGCTAAGAGACCATCGGTGACTGAACTTAATTGAAATTGACCGGCCTTTTGAAATGCACGCATTGTTACGTTCACTGCTCGGACCTAATTAAGAATTTAGATTGAGGAAAAACTTATTTTCAATAGGAAATTTCGTTTTACAATGAGAGATCGAGATGCTTGACAAAGAATACTTGGCGTCATTAGATGATCATAAGTTGTCGTCAGATTGGATCCACGAAGCCAACTATTTCTTGACAGATCTTTGATCGTCAATCGTTTCGATGGATCGACCGTTAGCAAACCTTTAACAAGATCTTTAGCTGCTTGAGAAACATTTCTCCAAGCCGGTGTATCGTAAGACAATTTCGATCGAGTGATATCTTCAACAATATCTTCAGCTGTTTTATGTGTTGTTATCGAGTTAAACGGCACTTCGCCACTCAACATCGTATAGAGAATAACACCAAGTGACCATAAATCGCACGATTCATCGTAACCAAATGCGATTGACGTTGAACTTGCTGTTGTTGTTGTCGTCGATGGAACAAGTGCAGCAGACATACTTGCACATGACGACGAAAAAGACGAAGAAGCTGATGATGTCGAAAATGATGACGACTGGGAATTGTTCAATGATGAAGCGGCACGAAGAACTTCGGGGGCTGTGTATCTAAAAACAACAACAACGTGAATATCGGTGAGAAATTTGAAATGTGAATCGTACAAGAGTGTGCCGCAGGGCGTCGTCATTTGTTGATGTTTGGTTCGTTTTTTAGCAAAACCGAAGTCGATGATTTTGATTTCTGCATTCGGTTGTGATGAGGAAAATAATAAATTCTAAAAAAACACCAGAAAATCTTGTTGTATGATTTCGATAGAGATCATTGAATTTTACTTCAGGTTTAAGATCTCGATGACAAATATCATTACTATGCATAAAATTAACAGCTGACACTAATTTCTTCATAATTTGACTTGCTTCTTTTTCGGAAAAAATAGTTTGAGTGCGAATTCGATAGAAAAGTTCGCCACCAGTCAACAATTCCATGATGATATACGTATGAAGTTCATCCGAATAGACTTCGTGCAATTTAACGATATTCGGATGGCCTTGACATAAACGTAGAAGTTCGATTTCATTTTGAGCATCGACTTCTTGCCGAATCGAAAGGATTTTCACGGCGAAATCTTCTTGCGTTCGCCGATTTCGGCAACGTCGACAAATCGAATAACTGCCTTCGCCGAGAAAACCTTCGCGATCGATCAATTCGTAATTTCGAAAGAAAGGACTCGTTTTTATCAAACGATGAAGTTGAGATGGATCGGGTCGTTGATGATTCGTCAGACGAAGAAGATTGTACAAATCCTCGTTAACTGCATTCTCGGGACCGAACAGAACTGTCGGAGAAATGAAAGAATATCCTCGAAAGATGCTTTCAGTTGGCGGTGCCAATCCAGGTGAATCTGTGATTGGCAAACGAGTGAATTCGTCGGCGAAATTACTCGTGTCCATTTCGTCTTTGAGTTTGGGCTTGATCGGTGCGGGAACACGTTTTTGTGCGATCGCATCCCAATCGATTGACGAGCCAAAGAATGGATGACGCTTCACATCTTCGAAACCTTTGGCTCCTAAACGACGTTTCGGGTTTTTTGTTAGAAGTTTGAGAATGAAATCTTTTGCGGTTCGAGAAATATGATTCGGGATTGTTGGTTGACTTTTAACGATTCGTCTGAAGAAAAAAAAATAAAACTAAGAGATTTTCTATTTGAAAGAAAATCTAACTTTGAGATATCTGGTTGAGTATTTCGATCGCCATCAACAGTAAATGGTGATGCACCGGTCAATAATTCAAATGTAAGAACACCTAAACTCCACCAATCAACAGTAAAATCATGTCCAGCATCGCCTCCTTTGACAACTTCTGGTGCCATGTATTCAATTGTTCCACAAAATGAATACGTTCGTTTATCCTGAAAATTCATTTCAACAATTAATAAACAAATGTTGAAAATCAATCTTACAGCATCATCCGGTCGAAATTCTTTACTTAAACCAAAATCTGCTAGAACAATATGTCCATCGTTATCAAGTAAAATATTTTCCAATTTTATATCTCGATAAATAATTCCAAGCTAAATTCCAATGAGAAATTTCTGTTTCTTTGACAAATTGAATTTACTTTATGTAATTGACCAAGTGCAAGTGTCAATTCAGCGATATAAATTCTCGCATCTTGTTCACTAAAATATTGTCTTTTATTAAGATGAGTAAATAATTCTCCACCGCTGACATAATCTTAAAAGACAATCGAATGAAACTTCGAAATTCAATGAAAATTGAGTTTGACAAACCCATGACGAGATGAAGTTTGGCATCACTTTGAAACGCATAATGAAGTGACACTAAAAATGGAATCTGACGAATAGCTTCTAGAACTTGTCGTTCGGTTTTAATGTGTTCAGCCGTTTTGGCTTTTTGTAAAATAGCTGCTTTCTTTAAAACTTTCATTGCATACAATTTCCCTAGATCGGCACCGGTCATTTTACGAACAAGAAAAACTTTTCCATAAGCTGAAAAAAGGGAATTTTTCACTTCAATCGAATTCACATCGAGTTTTTTTTACCTCCCGTTCCAAGTACTTTCAATAGTTCAAAATCACTCATATCAACTCGTCCTGCATTGATTATCTCGTAGACTAGAAAACAAAATGTTATTTTTTTTTATATTTTGCGTGGTAACACGTGAAACTTACAATCAAGCACGAGATCACTCAATGCCATGTTAATTTCGGTTTATTTTCGATAACTAATCATCTAAAAAAATGAAAATCGATTCGATCGTGTTCGACAAAGGTTCAATTATAATATTTTTTGCTATTCAGATGAGTCACTTAGTTGTCTCAACTCGTATTTTGTCTGATTGGAGAACAATACTAAATATGTCTACTAGCGCCGCAAATATTTTTCGATAGATGAACAGCTGATTTGTATTCAAAAAAGAAAAAGACGAAGATTTTTTTTTTATCTACGAACAAAAAAAATCGAGCGTTTTTTCTTCGTCAAATCAAACAAAACAAACAAACATTGAAAATTGTCCTCTCGACGAAACAAATCTAACTTCGTTCGTTTTCTCGATGCGATTATTACAAACCATCGTTTTCTTTTGACCGGAATACATTTCTGCACAACAAAAACACATGACTACACGAAAAGTACATGCACGCAAATAGTCGTCGATGTTAAACAACAGAAATGAAATCAAAGAAAATATACGAATACCTGTGTATATGTTTAGAGATAAACAAAAAGACAGAGAGAACAAACGGAGGGAGAGAGAGAGGGCGTTCTCAGACGTTGTTTTTCTCATGTTTCTGTATGAACACAAAACATAACGAATGTCATCGACGCACTGCAATTCGAGGATAATTGACAATTTCATCGATTAACTTTTATCTGAAATAATCAATCGAACAAATTCAAAATATTTCGACAATGAAATCAAATCATGCAAACTACTATTATTTTGTGTCTTTATTTTTTGACCAGTCAGCAGATTCTATCGATGTACTCGAGAGAAAAATAAATAAATAAATATGCAATTGAAAGACGACATTTACTTTGACGATGAGAACAACAAAAAAAAGAAATTCTTAATGAATCTTTCTCTTTCGTGATAAATGTTTGAATACAACAATCGACTTGTCAGGACTATTCAAAGGTGTAAACGTGACAGTCATTTTAATGCATGATTTTAGTTCTATTTTAACAAAAGAATTAACATTCTTTATATTTATTTTCTCTGCTCTCATCGAACTAAATATAAGTCAGTTAAGACAAATTCCTACGATGAATTTTCTGTATTTCAAAACAAAAAGATTATGACTAATGGTATTAATTAAAAATAGAAATTGACAATATATTGCGCACATATCGAATTGATACAAGAAAATCATGATTTACATGTCTTTTAAACACAATTTTGTTTGGTATACAATGTAAATGATACGAATTTCTTAGGAGAAGAAACTAAATTGGTATTATTTCTCACATATTGAATTACTCGTACTTCTCATTTTCAAGGAAAATCTGTTTCTACAATGCGTATTTTTTAATTGTTGACTATCCAATTGAATTGAATTCGTATTTTGTTGTCTTGTGTGTGACTAATCTATAACGTATATAGAAAAAGAGAAAGTATATCTATATGTTGACGTCTTTGAATTTCTTTTTCTTCTGTTTGTTTTCGGTTAGTTTGAATGAATAAAATGAAAAACGAAAGTCGATAAGAAGAACGAAACAGACAGAAAGAGAAGCATCCTTATTCCGACTTGTTCTTCTATTCTTTCATTTCTACTACTTCAGTTCGATTCATTGTTCATCGTTTTTATCATCAATTCAAAAATCGAAAAACAACATGAGATCTTCGACAATGACGGATTTTATCGATCCTTCGATTTGTTCTTGTTTTTCTTCGAATCGAAATCGAATTTGTGCAAAATTGAAATGGTCAACTCTATCGATTTGTACGGCATTGCTTTTGATTATAATTTATGCAACAAGTGGATTGTACACATTGATCGATGTGACAACATTTATGTCAATCGAATCAGTTCCTCAAGAAAACGGTTTTCAATCGAAAAATTATTTAAAGAATAAATTTATTGAATTTTGTTCATTTAGGTACGATGTTTTGGCCGATATTTACGTCTTCAATTTCGATTTTATTGAGTTGGATTTTATTACTTGTTTATTTTACCGTTGTTCTTCTTACGATAATTCTCCTATGCGGAATTCAATTCGTACGAAAATTGTTTTTTGTTAAAAAGAGAAAAAAATTGAAGATTTTTTCGAATCTGTTTAAGAATAAACCGTGGTTATTGTTTCTTTGGTCAATTTTGATGATTATTATGGTATTAGTCGATGGTATTACAACTATTCTTACACTTCGTCAATATCAACAACGAGTATCGAATCAGTTTTTTTTTCTTGTTGAATTTGTCAGATGAAAAATATGTGTTTTAGGCTTTTCAATTGTCATCACAAATTCAAATTTTGTTTTTCGTTATGATTGCTCGACTCGTCCTTTCAGTTAGTTTGATCGTTTTTTTCTTCTTTCTCAAAGATTTTTGTTCTTATTTGCAAAGATATTGGGTATTTTTGTCACGATATTTCATTTTCGTTATTTAAACAAAGTGAAATCCGATTATATCAATCGACAAGTAAAGACGAACTTTTTCCATAAATTTGTTTTGATTTTTGAAATTTTGTTTTTAGAGAATGTTACTTCGTTATAATGCTGAATCTGGATCTCCATCTTTCGATAGTTCTTGGACACGATCTATTGGCTTAATAAATCCGTTGAAAGACACAAACGATGATCCATTTATCTCGAATTTCGGTCAAACAAGAACATTACCACGAGCTAATTTAGCGACTGTTCAACGTCATCCAACATCGACATTATTTCAAACGATGAGTTCGTACAACAAACAATCCGATTACAATGATCAAACGCCAGAAGTTGTTCTTAATAATGATGATTATCCGTATAGTATTCCTTTGCAAGATCGTTTTCAAGAGAATAAAATAACAAATCGTCAAGATCTTTAAGCAAAAAACCAAAAACATTTCCTTCGAGGTTTCGCTCTCTCTTTTTTTGTCGAAATACAATTTTAGTTGAAAATAAACGTTTTTTCTTTTGTAAATATTCATCGAAATGTATATTTATATGGATGTGTATTATGATGATCATTCATATGAATAAGACACGCGTACAGTGAAAAAAAGCAGAAATTGAAAAAAAAAGAACGAGAAAGAGAGAGAGAGAGAGAGAGAGAGAGAGAGAGAGAGCGAGAGAAAAATAGAAAAAAAAGATTGAAATAATTAATAAATATGATCGTGTGGTTGATGTTGTTTAACTCTTTGTTGAGCAGCAACTTGTTCTTCTTGTTGAAGACAATCAGCAAATGCTTGCAAACGTGTTTGAAGTTCGTTTAGCAATTCTTGTCGTTGATTAAGATTTGTTCTCATATCATTAACAAATTTCTCTTGATCATAATCAACTGTATCTTGTGCTTGTTTAACAATCGCTCGTAGTTGCCGTGTTAAAATCGGTTCTTTATTCGTTAAAACTTCTTGACAAACATCGAAAAGAGCTTCTTCATATTCTTGTAAATGTTCAACTTGTGCAGCATAAGACGCTAATGCTTCATCTTGTTCATCATCATCATAATCTCCTTGAATCTCATTTGACGATGAACTTGTACTATCATTCGATGATGCTGAACCATCACGATTATTTGCATAATGATGAGGATGATGATGACGACGTTTGTTTTCTTTGTTATCATCAATTGGTAAATTTGTGTCGATTTTAATTTCGTCGTCTTCATTCGACGAATTTGCATCGTTGTGACTTGCTCGTAGTTCTTTGACTCGATCAGCATATCTCAAAGTATTCATCGTATTTTCCACATCGGAATGTGTCGGTGAAACCATGGCAATCATGCAAACTTTCGATTTATCACCAATAAATGAATCACGTAGAACTTTGGTTAATGTTGAACCTCGAAACGGCACATGACTGCCGTCACCACGGCCCAATGCACGGATACATTCTTTTAATGCTAAGAGAGATTTATTGATTTCTGAACCTTCCATTCGCTGTACACGATCACCACTGGCTGTGTCTTTGCCTCGTTCGGAACCGGCTAAATCAATGAGAGACATTTTTCCAACTTCTTTGACTAGACGACGAGGTACAGCTGGATTGTTATGATTGGCATTTCGAGAGGATGACGAAGAGGAGGCGGCTGATGAAGGAGCATTTGAATGAACAGAAAGAGGTGTCGAAGTTTTTAAAATAATTTGAAGAACGGCATGCGATCGAGATGAATTGGAATTAGCGGCTGTTGTACCGGATGTTCGAATACTCATACCATGTTGAATAATATTTAAAACATCTTGAACAGATTTAACTTGTTGTTCTTTTCGATCACAAACTTGAACGAGACCTTTTTGATCTTCTAACACACGTAAACGTTTCTTATTATTCAACAAATCAAACACTTTGCCGCAATAGATTTCATAGAATGTCACAAAAATTTCTACAGATGTTCGATATTGTGGCAAAGCTAAACGTTGAAAAATATCACGTGCTGTTTGAGCATAAATTCCATGTGAATAATCTGTTTTCGCTGACGATAGATCGCCACCCATGGTAAATGTTTTACCCGATCCTGTTTGTCCGTAGGCAAATACCGTTGCATTGCCACCATTGAATATGGTATCGATTAATGGTGCAGCTGTATATCGATAGATGAGATCGTTTGATGCTCGTTCATCGAATGTGTAATCGAATTTGAATGTTTGATTGTCGAGATATTTGGTTAAATCAACTTTCGACTTTGGTACATGGACAAGACAATGATTTTTATTTGGAATTGTGATCACATCGTTGTCTTTTTTAGCGATTTCGCGTTTGTTTAATGGACGTTTGCGAACGGCAACACAAATTCGGAGATCTTTTTGTTCGAATTGTTGTTGATTCATATTCGAAGACGTAATTGGCGTGTAACTTATCGTCGAACGATGATCGAGAATCATTTGTCCAAATGGTCCATGTAAACCGATCGATGGCGGAGGATCATAAACAGTCGCACAATTAGCTGTATTACTACTTGTTGTTGTTGTCGAAGAAGATTGTTGAACAACGTGAAGACGAGAAAGACGACGTTCGGTTTTATTATTTGTTGGAAGTGGAATTTGAAATTGAGCTTGAGGTTGTTCGATTGTAGGTGTTGGAGGTGGAACCGGAGAAGAAGGCGTTTTGGTTTTTGCTACCGAAGTATTTGTTTGAGGAATGACGGGTCGACGAATTGAACGAGCAGTAATCGAACTATTTGTTTTCGGTTGTGCTGTTGCTGTAATTGTACCATTTAATGGCGGAGGTGGAAGTGGTGTTGATGTTGTTTGAATAGACACCGGATTTTGTGGCTGTTGTTGCATTTTTTGTAGCAACTGTGGTGGAAGTGTTGGTGGTGGACGAGAATTATATTCTCGTTCTAACGAATCGATATCCAATGTCAATCGACTCGATGATAAACCTGATGTTGGCACAGGTATTGCGGCTGTTGGTCGAACAACTTGATTGACATTTGTTATTGTTGTTTGTTTGGATAAAGTATTCGGTTTGAATTCACCGTTTAATTCGAAGACAAGATCGAGTAAGATTTCTTTGCCTTTGACTTCTCCTTGTTCGTTCCATTCGACGCCGACAGATTTCGATTCTGGTGAAAGTTGAACAACTTTAGCTAAATGCACTCGACCATCGGATCGTTTGATTTTGATCGATGACGAAACTTGAATTAAACCAAACAACGGATCCATTCGGACACAACTTCTCGTTTTTAATTAAACAATTGTCAATAAACCTGAAAAAAAAACACGAACAAGTTTGTTAATTTATTAATTTTTTATTAGCTCAAAGAAAAGCAACAGCAGCAACAGAACTTTTCTTGTTTAACGAGAAAATCTAATAGAAAAAAAAGAGAAAAGAAACGAAGTAATAAGAACATGATTCCTCAAGGAATAAAGGCAACAGCTGGACACGAGAAAAAAAAAGAACGAGACATTGTAAGACTCACTACTCATGGTGTCGAATCAATTTTTCCACAGTTGGTTTGTTTCTCTATTTTAATTGCACGATGAGTGTAGAGATGAGGATGACGACAATGTGTTTGTAGTTGTGGCTACTACTAAACTCGACGAACGATGCCGAACATATGACTAACGACTGACTGGAGAGAGGGAGAGAGAGAAAAAGAGAGTAGATGGTAAAAAAATAACGGAGAGAATGAAAAAGGAAAAACAGACGAGGAACGAATGACGACGATTGCGCGCTTTTCATATAGTGTTCAACGTTTTTCTCTTCTTTTTTTGTGTTCTACGAAAGAACGAGAGAGAGAGAGAGAAAGTAGAAGAACAAGCAACAACTTATTATTCGACATCGGCGTGCATGACCTTTCTGTGCTTAAGATATATATATTTGTGTTTATACACAGTTAACGAGAGAAACACTGATTCGTATCAATCGAATAAAAGTTACTTTAATTGTTGAGATTTTTGAACCTGTCAAAAAGATAGCTTAGTTTTCAGCAATTCAACTCAAGTGTTTCGTCAATAGAGAACTATACGTTTCTTTCTTCTTCTTCTTCTTCTTCGTATACACAGTCACTAGGGAAAGAAAAGCAAAACATTTTCATTTCTTTGAACTGAGTCATCATCATCATCAATAGCCGAGCGAGAGAGAGAAATTTAGTTGGTAAAATACATTCATCATTCATTCGAGATGATACTTTAATGAGAGATATACATGCAATTAAGAATCTCATTCTAATCGAATATGCATCTACATTGATCAAACAAGTCAAGTGTTTGATATGTAGTTTATTTCAAATATTGAACAGTAGTTCATTTTTACAACAATGATACTATCAGAGAATTGATCAGCATATCGATAAGGCTTCAACAAAGATAATAACCATATGTGTGCTTTTATATGATGTAATCTAGGAAAAGCACAACCTTTCCTATTTGCTAATAATTCTCGTTAATTAACTGTCCGAATGGTTACTGTTTTCATTCAATTTCTTTTCCTATACAAATTGTTTATCTCGACAGAGAATAGATAATATCACTGTTGTACTATCGATAATCTCCTATCAATACTTAATTATATAATGAGTGATGCTGACTTTTTTTTTTGATATCATCAAAACGAAGAATCTTTGAATCCAAAATACAAATTCTGCTTGTAAATGGATAGGTGAGTATGTGCCCGGGCGTAACATGAAACTAAACATATATAAAGAGAGCATGGTTTTAATTATGTATGCACACATCGAAGTGTATTCAGGGTAAAAGAAGAAGAAGGTGAATATATTGGCACTAAATATTCATTGAGATTGTACTCTATAGAAACTATGCCGAAAAGAATCAATTAAACCGAAAGAATCGTTCAAGTGGTAAATACTCGTTTATTCAAACAATTCATATACATTTTCTATACGATTCAACGAAGAAAAATATCAAAGAATACGTATATCAATCGTCCATATAAACAATTTTCGTTGTACTGTTTATTTACGTTTCATATGCGAATATTTTATATTGAAAAAAATAATAAGTAGGCGGCAATCAACAGAAAAAAATACACTCTAATTCTGTCAAGGTGTCTTGTTTTTCACTTCGCATTTTTTAAATCGACATGTCACTTTTGCAGTGATTTTATGTAGAGAAAAACAACAACAACAACAACAACAACAATATGATTTGTATTTTTTCTAGATTATTATACGTAGAATATTTTCGAAAAAGAAATGGCTGATGAAAAAGAAAATCGAGATACTGCCGTAGCTTTGTTAGACGAAAATGAAGATTTACAAACAAAACCTATTCAAGAAGCCAAACGACCGAGAAGAAACTTTTGTAGTGAAACATATCTTGTTCCAATTGGTGTGCCTATTATTATTGTCTTATTGTTGATTATTCTTGTTGTTTTATATATTATCTACGCTCGTGCATATAATAAAAATTGCAAACCAACAAAAGGTGCTAAATGTCGAGGTATGCTTTGGTATTTTACTTGATCAAATTCGCAATATAAACTATTTTCCTTAGTTCGATGTATTTTTATTCATTTAATAAATCATTCTATACATCTCTAAATGAAAACAAATGTATATGACAATTATTATCATATCGAAGTTATCAACGTTAACGTCTGATGTTGATATAAAAAAAGGTTTTACGAATATAACTATCAGTGTATCACGCCTTTCTTTTACTATCATCGTTTCATTTCAGTTGTAAAGTTTCATTTTTCTTTATCTTGAATGGCCGATGTTAATGATGAAACAGAACATCAACAAGTTGTCATAGCATTGATGAATGAAAATGAACAATTATCATCATCCAATGAAGTCAAATCAAAAGTAAAAAAACGTCGACCAAAGAAGAATTATTGCACTGAAGATTATCTTGTTGGTTATGGTGTACCAATTTTCGTAATTATTCTCGTCATTACTGGAATTGTTTTGGCAATTTTTGTTATGCGTCGATACAATCAAAATTGTAAACGTACAGAAGGAGCATCGTGTCGCGGGTTACGTTGGCTATTTACATGAATCTTCGTTAAGTTTATTCCAAAAGTCTAATAATTGTTTATCACGATAACCTGTGGCACAAAATCTTGTCTCTTCACCGAAAAAGAAACTTTGCAAAGACAGAAATACTTTTTCGTACCAAATATTTTTTGAATTAAACGGATCAATTCGTCTATTATTCTTTCTCAATTGAATTGACATAGAATAAGCCAATAAACCTATATAAACATCCTCTAAATGAATAGGACGTATATATTTTGATGCAATACTAAATAGATGTGCAGCATATCTTGTCATCAAAACACATCCACCTGAAACAAATGGTGGATAATAATCGTACGGATAATCGACTGTTGATATGTACCAACGACTAGAAAGATTTCTATAAGGTCGTGATGATTCATGTACATATCCAGTGACAAACGTTTATCGTTGATATGTTGTCATTTTGTCATTGTTATCGAGTGATTTCAAATATTTGATAAGAGAATTTACATCTAGATAATAATCATCATCAATAAATAAAACGTAGTTTCGAGTATCATCGAATTTGAAAAAACAATAATCTGTTACCCAACGAAGCATCATTATCGTTTTATCTAAATCAATTGAACATATACAGTGGTGGCAAAAAGTTTCGTGACAGTAAAAAATTCAATCCTGTCGGTTCATGATAGATCTAATAAAGACTTGTTTTAAGGATATCATACACATATATGACTAGTATATATCATCCATCCGATAGGTGATTTCT
>ERZ778019.1914-NODE-1914-length-23595-cov-12.180034_pt1 | contig 23595 bp, 27 predicted proteins | sample MGYA00375749_ERZ778019 | MGnify/ENA primary metagenome ERZ778019 (study PRJEB29350, sample SAMN05389821) | bioreactor metagenome | isolation source: Ammonium sulfate bioreactor | place: South Africa: University of Cape Town | collected 2014-03-17 ... | reverse complement strand
TTTCATTTATACCAAACATCACTACTCGATCTCTCCTTAGACTCTTACACAACTCGACCTTAGTTATAACTCAATTAGAGCTGAAGGTGCTCGACATCTTGCTGAAGGATTACAACACAACACAGTAACCTTATAACTACTCTCCCGTTTATATCAAACATCACTACTCGATCTCTCCATAGACACTTACACAACTCAACCTTTTTCATAACTCGATTGGAGCTGAAGGTGCTCGACATCTTGCTCAAGCATTACAGCACAACACAGTAACCTTATAACTACTCTTTCATTTATATCAAACATCACTACTCGATGTCTTCTTAGACGCTTACAGAACTCAACCTTCGTGATAACTTTATTAGAGATGAAAACAAGAAGTATTTCCAGAGTATAATAGAAACTAGAACTGGTTTGCATATCTCTTTAAAATAAACGTTGTTCTTTTCTTTGAGAACAATATTTTTTTATGAAATAAATTGGATATTCATATTGAGGGATAATGTGATGGAAATGGAAATCGATCAAGATACCAGTTTTGTCAAATTGAAAATTGTGACATCTGAAATTTACTCCGAATAAAGTAGAAGTTTGTCAGATAAATTAGTTTGCAAAATAAAGAGGGCAATCAGGTGTGGTTTCTTGGATAGTTGATAAGTATAAGATAATTTCACACTAGTAATAGTTTATTGTCTCAGTTCCATCCAGGTATTTTAATGTTCGAGGGATTGCTGAAAAGTATATCGAGTCGCGTAAAAGTTTTAACTCTTAGCGTCGTTATACTGACGATCATTTCAGAGAAGAAATATAATTTCATGATCCTTACTGTATTTGGAATAGGCTCGTCAGTATCAAACAACAAGAATTGAACAACAGATAAATTAATATCATGGAAAGTCATAATTCTGATAAAATATCTAACTACGGCACGCATATGTATAATCTTAAGTCTATTTTCCATTTTTACATTCAAAGTAAAAGCTTGAGTAAGAATCTCAATCTTTATTCATAGTGTCATCGACTAGTCGTATTAAATTGTTGGTAGAATGCAGCTGTTGGTATCGATCGATAAACAACCGAATTGAGATATTGTTGATTTTCATATTGCACTCGTGCGAGATTTTGATTTTGATTTTTCAATTGGCAATTAAGTTGCCGTTGCTTCTCGTGCTTTTGTTGTTCCATAATGATCTCTTGTTTTGCTTTTACATTTGCATATTCATTCCAAATGTCATCGAAATACTTGTTATCTTTGTTCTTTTTCTAAAATATATTCGAATAAAAAGAGAATTCAAGATAAACAGATGGAAAAGTGTATACTTGACGTTCATTAATTTGGAACAATTGTTGTTGACGAATGTGAGCCAATTGATCTTTCGTCATTCCTTTCCATCGATCAACAAGAATATGATGACGTGCATCAAGGACAGCCGAACAATTCTCAGTCAGCATATCACTAAATGTCATATGTGCAAGTTCACTTAATTTCTCTTCAGTTTCTCGAGCTTTTCGTTGATTCTCTCGAATTTTTGTTTCATTAGCCTGAAACATAGAAATTAGACAATACAAATTTTGCCTTTTGATAATTAAATTCAACAAGAATTTCATTATAGTTTCGTGTTGCTAATTCTATTGCTCGATGACATTGATTTTCCATCTGTTCAAATCGTAAACTTTGTTCAGCTAATTCTAATTGTTTGTAATCATAAATAAGATTGGCTAAATGTTCATCTTCATCTTTCTTTAATTTGCTCGTTTTCTATTCGATATGATTCTGAGAAAAAACACGTGAAATATATTGACGAGAATTTGTTACTTGTAAATCAAAATATTCTTTCAATTGTTCTTGTTGAGCTTTTTTTCTTTCCGATGCTCGAAGATCTTCACCTGCAAATATTTGTCCTGACGAAACACCTAAACGAGGATCATTGTCAGTCAATCGTGTAGGTTTCAAAGATTTCCATCGATTTCGATCATTTAAATCCCATTCTCGACAATCTTCACGTTTCTGATATAAACGTCGATAGTTATTTAGCTCTAAAGCATCCTGTCGTCGACGAATGCTTTCTTCTTCTTGTGATAAAACTTGTTTGAAATCATTACAAATCATTTCACGATCTTGAACATCAATTCGAAATTATCATCAAAATTCATTCATTTCGATTTTTGTTTACTAAAAGTATCATTTCGTTGTTGTTCAATTTCTTTGAGTTGTTCTCGTTGTTTGATTTGTTCATCAAGTGCTGCTTTATCAATCTATATTCGATTCGTATAGTCATTCATGAGTTTCTATTCAAAAGATTTTTCGTCATACACCAATAGTTCGAAATTTTTCATCGAAAATTCTCGCTAATCGTTGTTTTTCTTCGTGTTGTCGTCGTTCAATTGCTGCATGTTCTTTAAGATTAAGTGGTAAATTCAATAGAAACATTCTTATTCTTAAATAATCTGATACTTGGCGCTCAATGTTCATCACCTTCTTTCTCGTTGTTGAAGTGAGTGAAAGAACTATCTGTGCTGTCAATTGTTCAAGTGTTCTTAAATCTAACAGCATGAAACATAATTTCATTTGCAGTAGTCTTGATTTGAAGAGAAAAAAATATCGTTTTTTTTTGTTTGTCTTCCACGATTCATTAGCACAAAACATTTTCAAAGGTTGTAAATGGAGAGAAAAGAAATCTGTTAATATGTATCTAATTGAATTCATTCTTTTAACTTTTGTTTCAAACAGAAATGCATCGTTGATGTGATGTAGTTTGATCATCTCAGCATGGAACACGTGTCAATGAAATCATTCTTTTCGTAATTTGTTACGGGCGTTGTTTTTGAATCATCAATAGATTGCATTATATTGCTTGAATTGAGTGGTGGTCATCAAATACAGCTTTCTCTTAGAGTCATTTGTCAGCTTGACGAGCGAAGCATATTAATAATCAGATCTATAGACCAGTCAACTCGAGACGACATCTCAGGAAATTGGAATGGAGAGATACTCGATATGGATGAAGAAAAACGATCAATTCAATCGTTCGCTAAGAATGGCTTCTGCTTTTTTTAATGAACACATATTCGTTGATTTTCTTTTTCTTCTCATGTTCATGATGATACAGTTAGTTAAAGAAAAGCATGCGCGGCTGCTTAGGATATTATCATAATCAAAAGACCGACTTGTGATTATTGAGAGTTTGTTCGCATAAAGATAGATAAGGTGAACTGCTTTTCATTTTTTTTGTTCTCTCTTGTCTAATTGCAGACGATGGTAATGCACGAGTGCTAGATGAAACATACTTATATTTATGTGCTTACACACTATCGTTCGTATCTGAAGTGATAATCATCAAAAGAGAAACAAAAAAAAAACCCGAAAATGTTTCGATCGAGGTCTCGAAGAATTTTATTTATTTATTTATTCAAGGAATTAATTGATGAATGCAATTCAATTCTTGTTTTTGTCATTCGTGTCACCTAGAGAATTGATTTCTCATTCTACACCTTGATATAAACAGCTTGCTCATATATTGACAAGAGAAAGCAAGAAAAAACTTATGCATGCGAAACGCGTTCACACCTTGACGATCGTGTGAGAAAATCGAATTTTCACGACAAGAAAACAATCAATTATCAATCGATGACATGACTATATTGTCGAAAGAATGTTTTCTCGTTGATATTTTCTTCGCATGACAACTATATTTGTTGAACATCGCGATTGGGATTATCGAACGACACACACATACAACGAGATTAGCTTGAAGGCAAACGCTTACTTATCAACTCATTCGATCATTAGTCTCGAGACATTACTGAAGATTCAAGCAGACATGAAGAGATCGAGATGTCAACGATTATAGATACGGAAATGATTGTGTATTGGACTTATCATTATCACTGTTGTGATATTCATTCTTTCGATTGTTGAGAACAACAATTTGTTCCTCTATTGTTCTCATTTTAAACATGCACACATGTATATCTATATACATCCGGACGACATATAAACTTCCTATATTAAAGAATAGCTACATATGTCCTACTGTGAGAATCTAATTTTTTTTTCTTCTCTCCAAGCAATATGTCTCAAAAGCCATCATACACATAAAAAAGGAAGAACAGGAGAGAAACAGAGAGAAAGAAATGGGCTGAACTGCATTTCTAATTGAAGTGACAGTTGACGTAAGTGTATTGCAACTTGAAATTCATCATATATTCTGCTCATTCTCTTTTCTTGCCCATTGTTCTTAGCTGTTAACTGAACGAGAGTAACTGTATGACATACAAGATTACAAGAAAATTACAGAGACCCTTCTCTCATGAGAGACAAAGGCACAAAATTAATGAGATGGAATGTATGTGTCGTTTTTTTTCTTCTTCATTCTCTTTTTATTCAAAATGAGTTCAACATCATTTAGTCAATTTCTAGTATTCGCAGAGATATGTGAGCTTCTATTACGAAGCACATTGATGTCTTTTTAGCGTATCAAATGCCGATCATATGGTACACCTGCTAATGACCTTTAGACAGAAATAGGATTTGATTGTGTAAGAGATGTATATATTAGCCTCGAAAAGATCAGAGCTGAGAGTTAGTCGCGGGATACCATTTATAATGATCGATGGATGCAGACAAGCCTGGTGTCACCTATCTTCCTCGTCTTTTTTTCGGGATGATTATGATGATGTAAAACAAGGCGACGACGTATGCTGTTTGTACACATAGATCTTAGTCTTTCCTTCTTTCTACATTTTCCTTTTCTTCGTTCTTTCTTTCTTTCTTTTGCAAGCCAATTGCTTTCTTCTTCCTCTGTTGAACATACGAGAGAGAGAGAGAAAACGAGAGAAAGAGAAAAGGAAAAAGACGAATGCGTATGTGTGTTCACTTTGAAATAAAATATCACTCAACAAGTTGCTATATTTTCTCTCTACATACTTCAACACTTGTCGAATAATGAAAAGAATGTTGCTACTAGGAGAGAAAATCTAATCAGTAGACATTCAAACAAAAAGGTGAGAGATGATAGAATTAAAAAAAAGCCTATCGGACTACTAGGAAAGACATATTCATTAAGACAGATGGTACTTTTTTCAACTTTTCTTTTTTTCTTAATGATCCATTGATCATCAAGCAGCTGTTTGAAATTCTTTTAGATTTAAAACTACAACAAAAATGTCGATTCGATTGTTTCTAATGAGTCTTCTTATTTCCATTTGTAATTGTCAAGTAGATTTTCAAACGATTTGTCAAGCCGGCATACGTCAAGACAATACTAAGTAAGTCAAAACATTTCCTTTTATTCGTCGATCTACAATATTTTCGTTTGTTTACTTTTCAGTTATATTCATTGTGGTCGAAAACATTTAACTGAAATTCCGAATTTTTCACGTGTTACAAAGACGTTCTACGATGAACTCGTTCTAACCGATAATCAAATCACTCGTATATCTCGAAATGCTTTTCAAGGTCTTCGTGTTAAACGTTTGAATTTATCGGGAAATAAAATTTCGTCGATTGATCGACAAGCTTTTCAAGAATTAGCTAATTATCTCGAAGAATTAATCATTGAATTCGATTCAACACAACTCAGTCAAATACCAGATGCACTCAAATACAATTTAATTAATCTACGTTCATTAAAAATTATTAATCTCAATTTACAAACACTTCAAAATCATACTTTTGTGAAATTTCGTAAACTCGAAGATTTGTCAATTGTTAAATCGAATATTAAACATATCGAATCGAATGCTTTCTATTCGTTGACTAATCTTCGTTCGTTACATCTCGATCAGAATGTGTTAACCGATAATGTTTGGTTTGATTTAACTCGTTATTTATTAAATTTAGAAGTTTTAACTTTAAGTCAGAATAATTTCAAACGTTTGAAATCCAACGTTCGTTTGAAATCATTGAAAATTCTCGATCTTTCATCGAATGGCATTGAAATGATAGAAAAGGAATTCTTTGAAAATTTCCTTTTTCTTCACAAACTTTCCCTACAAAACAATGAACTCAATTCATTACAATTGAATTTTCTCTCATTATTAACACATTTAAAAGAATTAAACTTCGATTTCAATCGTTTAACATTTCTACCTGAAAATCTCTTTCAATCGAACGAACATTTGACTTATCTGTCATTACAAGGCAATGATTTGAATTACCTAACAAATAAATCCTTTGCTGGCTTAAAACAATTGACTTACTTGAATCTCGCACGTAATCGTCTTCAATTTCAATCGAATCAACAGCCATTCATCGAATTGAATGAACTCGAGAGTTTAAATTTAGATCGTAATACACAATTAAATCTTACGAAAACAATATTTCAAGGTTTAGAAAAGAATTTAATCGAACTTTCATTACAAAATTGTAATCTAACACAAATCGATTCGATGGATCGATTTGAAAATCTTCAACGATTGAAATTATCATCGAACTATCTTCGTCGTTTGCCGACGAACTTTCTTTCGCGTTCACAACAATCATTGATTTCACTCGATCTACAACGAAATCTTTTTCAAACAATACCAAATTTGTTCGAACAAAATTTTACTTCATCGAAATTAACTGATTTCGATCTTAGTTCGAATCAAATTTGTACAGTAAATCGTGAACAATTATATCAATATCAACATTTGAAAACACTCGGTTTAACTAATAATCCATTGCATTGCGATTGCCATTTGAAATGGCTTAAACAATGGTTAATCAAGAACTATGATTATGATCTCATGAAATTTCTTCAATGGACTTGTTCAACACCGAAACAACTCGCCGGTCAACAATTAACAATTATCGACGAACAAGATATGATCTGCGATGAAAATGAATATTCACAATGTCAACATATTCCTAAGAAAACAACAACAACAACAACTACGACAATCACTACAACAATAACAACAACAACAACGTCAACATTGATATCTGATGAATTAATAATTAATGAAATCTCCTATAATCCAAACGGTATGTTGACAATCACATGGGATTATTTCATACGATTATTACCGAAATATATTCATTTACAAATCTATAATGATAATAATCGCGAAGTTATTTTCCAACGACTTATCGATGGCGAACAACGTTCGATTGAGATTAATATTCAAGATTATTTAAAAGATTCATCGAATATTTATACAATTTGTTTAAATATTCGACAGAATAAATACTGTCGAAATATTCAATTACAACAAATAAAAACATCGCCAATTGTTGTTTCATCAAGTCAAATCGATGTGACACCACCATCGACTTCATCTCTACAATTAGTTTATCTACTTACGGGAATCTTTCTTGGCGCAGTGTTTGTTTCGATTATTTTAATAATTGTTTGCTGTTGGCGTATACGTCGTTTGTCATCTCATACCGATAAATTCACACATTCAATCGAAAAATTACCAACAAATACACTCTATCATCCTCAAGCACATTCATCATCGATATTCTATCGTCCATTGAACATCATCAGTTATCCACAACAACAGAAACAACCAACAAGTTGTGATACAAGCGAATGTTCAATACATTCATCGACCGATACAAGTCAATTAGCAAACGATACTTATCATATCTATCAACAAATTCCGTCTGTATATAATTGTCAAATGCATCCAACAAGGACACATATATTAATTTAAAATGCTGACGAGAAAAAAAAATTAATTTCTATTTATTTTTTGCTTGGGTGCAATAATTATTCTTTTTTTCTTTTCTTTTCTTTTTTGCTTTGTTGAACAAGTCAATCTGTATATGTATGTGAGTGTGTGTGTGTTTTTATAGCAAGAATAATAATAATAAAAACGGGATTTTCTTTGTCATGAAAAGAAAATGAATTCTAGACGGAAATCCTTTGACACATGCGTCAATGTTTTAATATACTTTGTCAAGGTTGTATATTAATAACTCGATTCAGATTTCATGCTATACTAATCACTCATATCTTGCTTCTTCTAAGTTAAACTAAACATACTGTATAATTATCTTCCGAATATTTTCTGTGACATTTTTTTTTCTCTGATATGAATACCACAGAATGACTGACTGACATTGCATATTGACCTTTAGATTCTATTCTAATTGATCTAAGGATGGACATGGAGTGGAATGAAGCTTGCGGGCGAATGAATCGTTGTCTGAAATAAACGATTTCCGTACGCGTGTATGCGTATATGTGCGTGTTTGTCAATGTCTTGTTTTTGCTATTTCCTTTTTTTGTTTCGTTCAATCTCCTCCTACTTTCGTTTAATATATCTATCGTTGTACACGCCTCGAATACAATTAGAAGCACATCTGTTGAATAAACAGACGACATGAGTAAAAAAAAATACTTTCGAAGAGAATTTATATAAACATGCAATGAATGAATGATAAGAGGAGAGCTCAAGGCTATTTGGACGGTTTTTTCTCTCTCTCTCTCTCTCAATGTCGAGAAAAAGCTAAATAAAGTGTATTCAAATGTTTAACTCAATGTCTCGTTGTGTTATTTAATGGATTTGAACAATAACAAGAGAAGAAAAACAGTGAGGCTTGGCTTTTTCCTGCTCTATTTCAAATGTATGATCGATTGTTTGACAACAAATATAAATGAAAAAGAGATTAGAATAAACGGGCTAAGCTATTTCGTATGTCTATGATCAAACGAACATCATTTTGTCATATATCGTCTCTCGTACAGGTGTGAACAAGTCATTAGTATTTGTCTTTATTCTGTTGTTCATTCAAGTGACATTCGAAATCGTTTTGTCAAGAAAAGGAATATTCGATGAATACTTAGAAAATACAAAAAGAAAAACGATGTACACAGTATGTGACATGTTTGATGTTATTCCAAATGAATTTGTTATTATTGCCGATGGTCAAGTATATTGATATATTATTGCACCTGATAGAAGAAAGAAATCTCTGTGTCCATCGGCTCATCTGTTGTCCATATGTATGTCAAATGAATTCAATGAGTAATGACGCGTGTATATTCGATCCGATTTAAATACATTAGATTGAAATAAGCCATTCTCTCTGTCATTTGTGTTACAGTTGATTGAACGTTTTGATTTTTCGAACAAGAAACTATTTCTCATCAAAATAGATTGACAATAAAAAAACATGAACGAACGAGCGAACTAATCGTGTAAATGTTTTGCACAACTTCAAATAGACATGAAATTATATCGAAGCATTGTTTTTATTCATATTCCTATCTTGTTATTAAAAGATTAGACAATGATGATTTGATTGACAGACAAGCGTTCATCTACTTTTCAATGAATCGATCAATCGATCAATTCGTAATAAAGAATAAGTCTTTTTTTTTCTTCTTCTGTCTTCAACATCTATCTATCGATCTGTCTGTCCGTCCGTCTGTCTGTCTGTTGTCATCAATTACATTTCCTGTAGTGATCAAGGCACAACATCTCGAGATTGAATGATGCCTACTGTGTTTAAACAGACCAGTCGTGTTTTTACAGTCGTACTCTCATTTACAATGAAAACAAATATGTTCAATATTCATTTTCTTTCTTCTTCACATCGATTGACTATTCGACATCCAGCTGCGATCAAATGCATTCGACTATCAACATTTTAACGTTAGAAAAACAGTCGAAGTTTGTCTTATTACACATTTTTTTTTGAAATCAAATATGCATTTCAAGGAAATGAATCGCCTCGAGGTGTTTTAAATCATTGTTATGCATTCGTGGAATTCAGTCTATCATAACGATCGGAATGCATCTATGTATTCAATGCCAAACAAAAGATTGTCAGAGAATGATAGTATATGAATGCAGAAGGAGAAAAAAAATTAATTAAGATAAATCATATTGAAAATGAAACTAACGATTAAACATGTCATCAAAAAAGGTCATTTATCATATGACATGAGAGGCTAAATTGACGGTCAATTGATGTTATTTTTGTCATTTGAAATATCTCGTTTGGGAATACGTAGTAAAGCAATGTCAGTTGTTTTTTTTTTGTTGTGCTACTTTTTATTTACAATTTTTGAAAACAAAAAAATACATTCTCTACGTTCGTGCCGTTGGAATCAATGCGTATTCAGTCGAATTTGGATTCGAAAAACGGATTAATTTTTGCGAATCATTCGAACCCAAATGAAATAAATCCGGCACCTAAAACAAAAACAAAATAAATTTTTGTTTATACCAAAAAAGAAGAAATCCGTTTTACTTGATATAACAAAGCTAACGAACCAAAAATGGTTACAGCTAAAAAAATAACAAATTGAAGACGATCAAGAACGGTGGCAATGAATTTCCATTCATCACGTATCGATTCAATAATCGATTCCGTTTCGCAATGAGAAGCTATGTAACGAAGATTGTGCAGAGCAGAAGTCAATTCACGACGCATTTGTTGAATTTGTGTTTGATGAATCTGAGTTGTTGATACGGGAACTAAATGATGTCCTTCATCGATGAGACATTTTCGTTTCTTATGTATCAATGGTTTCATAAGAATCGTCGATGTACGACGTTTATTGTTGACAAACGAAATAAACGATGCATTCGATTCACTACGATCCTTTTCGAAACAAAGATAAATAGAAATAAGAATATTTTGAATTGTTTTTCGTTTTTACTTTCTCGGTGTGATTCAATCGATTTTTATGTCGATTAATAACTTTGTCGTTGAAGATTTGCAGTGGATTTTGTAAGATCATCGGCGAATGAACCGTATTCATCGTGAGAAATAGTTCGTATTCTTCACGTTTTTGCCGAAGTTTAGGCGATTCCATCCATAATAATCGAGGTAGAATATGCAGAAAAACTCGACGTAACCAATTCGGCATTGTATGAGTCATTGGCGTACGATAGTAGAAATTCGTTATGATCACAGTATTAACTTGAAAAGAAAATTTCAAAAACAAGATATTTATTATTATTATTAGTTTACCAATAACAAGAACATTTAGTGAAAATGTAAATAGTAAATATTTGGCTATGAGTGGAACGACAGCTGATGTTGGCGGAAGAATTTTAGTAACAAGTAATTGAAAGAGATTTAATGCTAAGAGAATCGACATGCATAATGTCATTTTTTCACCAGCTGCTGTTGGCAAACAGAAAACAATACAAATTAATATGCCCATTAAACCAGTTGGAACGATTAAATTCACTGAATAATACAAAGTTTTTCGTTTCATAAAAATATCAAAAACGATTTCAATGTAATCAGGCGATGAACTCGTCGCATTCGAACGATAATGAACAAATCGACTTGGAATCTAGGCAAGGAAAAACAAACAATATGATGCAATTTCTATCAATTCACATACACTAGTCACATCCCATGTACCACTTTCAAGATAATCATCTTTGTAGAGTTCATCACTGGCAACATTAATAGCTTGTTGTGGTAATAATTTCGCTAGTTCATGTTTTTTCTCTCGATCTTCGAAATAATGAGTAAATGTTACTTCACGTGCATTGTACGTCCATGATGCAAAACGCATTTCACATTTTTGAGTATCAAATGGAAAATATTTGACATCGATACGACATGATGACTTATAAATTGCTGGTGGAACCCATTGAACTTCGCCAGTATGCATGAGAACAACTTTTGATTTAAATGAAACCTCATAATTTCCATCTAGTTAAAAATAAAAATCAATGTCAACCAAAGATTAAAACAAAAAGAACTCATTTCTACTACCGGCATTGTTGAATAAAACAACATCCTAGAAAAAAATAAAGAATGTCAATAGAACAAACGAGAGATTCGATGGATTAGAATCTACCGGTGTCCAAACATTGCTAAATGGAACATTGATTTGATCGACACCACCTAAATTACGTAAATTCATTTTTGAATTAAACAAAAAAAAATAGAATATCGAACCGTATCGATCGGGATTCCATCGTAATTGTGAATCGTACCATTTCATATGTAGCCAAGTATTCGTTTTCATAATTTGTTCTTTTTCATAAACCTATGCAAAAATGAATAACACAACAAAAAATGATGACGACAAAAGAAAAAAGAAGTAATTCTACATGAATTAATTGTACTAATAAAAGTCCAAATGAAACAACAACTGTTTCATTTGAATGCTGAGTTGGTCGAACAAGTGGATTATAACCTTGTTCAGAGAATAAATAATGTACCAAACGATTTTCATCTTCCGATGTTTGAAATAATTTGATATAGACACCAGACAGGAGAAGAATAATTAGAAGTTTCGATGTACTCGGCATGAATTCGAACAAGTTCTATTCCGACATATGTATATTAAGATGATTTGTCATTTGTGTCAGTTTGACAAGAAGATGATGTGATAATGGACGTGTGCCAGCTGGTATTACAATAATAATCGAAGTGAGAATTCTTGACAATAGTAAAAAAAGAAAGAAAGAAATCTGAAAACGACTTGTGAATATAATTGAAAGTAAGTCTTCATCGAATTTTACTTGAGATTAGTATGATTATGCTAGTTAGCTTCATCAAACGAGTTTCATTGTTATTTGAGCATGTTAAACTAGAGTTTTGTCGGTTCGTGCTTTCGAGTAGATAATCATTTCTTTTCCTTTCCTATGTGTCTTTCTCGAGTTTTTTAGAAGCAAAAAAAAAGGATCGAGAATGATGAAATAGAGAAGAGAGAAGAACAAGAAAGAAAAAGAGACAAATAATAATGAAATCTTGTTCGCCGATGATGAACTAGATCGATCTGAGAGTAATGAAGAAAAACATGTTCTAGGAAAGAAAAAGACGAGCATGAATATTAGAACAGAGGAAGTCGGATAATCGAACGAGAAATGAGGAGAATAAGAAGAAAGTTTCGTAGCGGCACGTCTTTCTAAAATAAATACAAGAAACGAATAGTATTAACTATTGAATAATCAATAGGACGAAGTGGTTTCTAATCGAAGAATGAAAATAAGATTAACTCGATGTTTATTTTTATCCGATTTCTAATTTACACGCTCAATCAGTTGTCTACATATGCATTCAAAGACAAACTTTATAGATTTCTTTCATGAGCTTAGAAATTATTCTCCAGAGAGTTTTCTTATGAATTATTTTCGGTAATAAAATATGTGTCTGTGATGATCATGAATAAACAAATAGTCAAATTAACTATCGAGAGACTATTTAAATGTGTACGCTGAACATAAAGTTTATTTTGAAATATAGCAAAAGAGAAGTGAAATGTCAAAGCAAAAATAGAATTTCGTATTTAATCTTGATGTACTGTTAAAGGACGTATTTTATTCGATTGATATTCTCGACGCTGTATTAAATCATAATTCGGAAATGGCGTATATCTTGGTGCGATTTTTTCTTTCGAATTAGCGACACATGTTTGACTATAATAGTTTCCAGATTCTTCGTTAATTTTTTCAATAGCCAATTGAGGTTTATAATCATATTCGCCGGGTAGATGACCGTTTTTCGGTTGGATTCTTTCTCGAACAGCAAGTTCATCGTATTCTATCATGTCAATCATAAGATTTCCATCTTCTGGCCCATTGACAATCCATTTAAATTCAGCTTTGGACGAACATCCTTGACTTGTTGTTTCCTTGCAATGAGTACAAAACGGACAACGACCCGTCATATTTCCCAATGCGATCGAATTGTTTCGATTCGAACGAATTGGACTGCTGATTGCTGGAAGAAGTACAGTTGATGTACGTGAATTGGATCTATTACTAACTGATGATGGAGCACGTGAAGATGGTAGTTGTGCTTGTACATCTAAATCAGGATGCAGATTTGAGCTATTTCTCAATGGTGTAGAAATTCGATTGCTCGTTCGACTTTTTCGACTCTTATTATCGAGATCCGTTTCTAAATTTATTAAACAAATCACGAATCATCTTGATGAAGATGAATTCAACATACGTGATGCATAACGAACATTCTCATTGTACGGACTCGTTATGTTCAATTCAGTCAAATTTTGACTTTTGTTTGAAACTGTTGGACTTCGAACATACTGTTGTTGTTCTCTTACTTCTGGTATACTCGGTAATTTCGATGTTGATTGTTTTCTATCAGTTTTATGATCATTACTCGCATTGTTACCCATTTTTAACTTTTCGATTTTTCTCCTACCGAACAAAAGAAAAATCTCTATCGAAAATGTTTTATGTATGTGATTATTTAACTGAAGCGATAAGAATAAAACCGAAAATGTATATTTATTCGGCAAGGTAATAAAACGGATAATTAAAGTCTCCAAGGAAAATAAAAAGAACGCACTTGACAATGTTAATATAGCCGATTTATCGATCTTCGTATAAAGATCTTTTGCATACAACCTCGAACTGATAACAAATCATTCGGCACACAGAAATCAGCATTTTCTCTAGCGTGCATATTTTGTTGAAGAATTCTTGTTCGTTATCGATTTTATCATCATTCGAGTGCTGTTATAAAAATATAACGCTTGTTGACAATTCAAGTCCAAGTATCATTGAAAAATAAACTCCAACTGTTCGAGAGTTTCTCTCATTATTTATGATCTATCTCGTTGTTGTTTTTCTGTTCATTTCAATACAAACAGACTGTTCGATTTTTCACTTGAATGCGAATTTTCCTAATTATTGTTGTTAATAAGAAAAATGCAAACAACTGTCATTTCTTCTCACATGGTAAAATAGACGCTCTAATTGTCATCGTTGAGATTAATCGAAATCGAATATACACACGTTTTTTTTTATATTCATATTTGACAAAAGCAAGAAGAAACAACGAGCTTCATAAAAAAAAGAGAAACAAGGACAAAACAAAACGATGATATATCACTGTTGCAAAACGAGAGAGAGAGAGAAGATAGTTCTTTTAAGTTCGTCTCATGTACAAAGCACCAAGCGTGAGCATACCTAAAAATAAAACAAAAAAGAGAAATAGATCATGCTGAGATAAATATAATTAGTTTTATTCTTTCAAAACGGATAGAACACACACATAGATCTATATTGTTATCACATTAGCTTAGTAGGAGGTGGCAGAAAGAAGATTCATGCTTGTTGATTGTTTAATGGATTGTCACTACTGCTGTGTTCAGGGCAAAAGCTATTATCCTCTCGATACACATTCACATCTGTCTATATCAAGTCAATTCGTCCTCTTCCCCAACGGCATACTAATGTCACGCATACGTGCCTTTTGTCTGTTTTGCCTACTAATCTGTTGTTTTAACATCTATCTAATCACCTGTCATCTACGCCCTTTGTAAGGATTCGATATGAATAGAGAAATGAAATGATGAGGAAATACGAACCGAGTGTGCCGAGTATTCCAGCGTAACGACTAATCGAATTTCTTCGTTGTGGTGTCTTGTCACAAGATTTGAGAAAACCAGACTAAAACGAACGAGAATAAAAATTCCGATTTTCAAAATCAAATGTCGTTCTTTACCCAATAGTTTTGATTTTGAAGCCATTCTTGAAATTCTGTATCTATATAATCAGTCGTCCAATCAATTAATGATGAAATAATTAAGTTCCTCGATGAATCATCTGGATGTTGGTCAATAATATTCTCAGCTAATAACGCCGAAAACATAATAAATGCTGTAATTCTCCCCCAACCTCCTACACCATCAACAAACAATTCACGTGCGATCTCTTGATGATGACTTTGAATGTTATTCAATATATGTAGATCAAGCGGAGAAATCGGACATGAAAAATGAAATGTTGGTTGTTGATTTCGAAGTGCTGCTTCGGAGTCAGCTGCAATTCGTCGTACGAGAGTAAATGCACGATTATTCGTAATTGTTTCATTATTCAAACGCCAATTGAAGTAATTCGTTACGATTGAACGAGTCGTTGGTGGACTATCATTTGCACCCATGAATGGAATATTCGTAGTTTGAGTTTTTTCTGTACGAATTCAATGAGAGAAAAAAAACACACAAAATGTTCGAGTTGCTTTTCTATAAAAATCGTTGTTTCATTTGTGTGCCGGTCAATGTTTTATGATGAATGAGAAAACGTGAACGAACGTCTATCAAACAAAAAGAACGAGAGAATGGACAAAAACAGAAATAGCAAGAATATTCGTGCTCGCTCTTGTTCTCTCTCGTCTCTTTTTCTCTCTCTCTTTCTCTCGTTCACTTTCTGGTCGTCCGCATTGTATGCATAATCTTAAGACGACAATGAACACACGCGGACGTTCAACCGTCGACTCGAACTGTTGTTGTTGTTGTTATTGCTGGTTGACTAGCAACTCGACAAGTGTTGATATTGAATAAATAAACAACATTGATTTATTTTTGTTTAGTAGAAACCGTACAGTTGGATGATACCTGAATGGCTGAGTAGAAAAGACAATGCCGCTAACGCTAACGGATATCCGTGATGATTAAGTTAGAAGACAATAGCATGCAATGTCGGAGAGTTTTGATGACGGATTGAACCCTATTCACTTTAATTATCTATATTAGGAAACGAAATGTCGGCAAAAAAAAAGAGAGACGTCTGTGCGTGTTCAAGTAATTCAAATATTCACTAACACGTGCGATGTTTTCCTTCGATCGAGTGTTGAATACACCTTCGAACAACTAACTATCGTTATTCAATTATTTGTCCATTGATTTCTTTCATCATTTGCAATTAAACTCTTGCCGTGAACAATACACATACGTATACAAATAAATCTTCTTCCCATCGGTTAATTTCCGTGTACATTCGTCTAGTCAAATAAGAATGTGTTCAATCGATCGTGGGAATCTACACTTATTTGATAGTTCATATGATATGTCATGAGAGAAGAGAAGAGAACATCTTGAAACAAAAAGGAAAAGTGATAGACGACACCATGTGTATTCTGTTTCTCATTAGACAAGCGGACGGAGATCAACATCGAAATTCTTCTTCTTCTTTTTTTTGTTGTTGTTATATTCTTGATATTCATCTGATTTGAATAAATGGACAAATGAAGAACGAGTTTGATTGAATATCAATTTGATAAACAATAGACTTGTGTTTGATCATTGTCTTGAAACGAGAACGATCCGAAAAAGAAAATAAACGAATTCGACAAAATGATTTATTATTAAAATTGGCATGATTTGATTACTGAAAGCATTTTTGTATTGAATAGATGCGCAACGAAATTGAGAAAAGAAAAACAACTGTTATTTGTTCATTCGGAAAACAAAATAAGATCTGAATTGACTGTCAACATTAAACATCGGAATGATTAAATAGGCACACACGACAAAAACATACAAACAACATACGTAAAAAAGCTGAAGTAGAACAAGAGAACCAAAAGTGCAATAGATGAATTTGAAATTTAGAAAAGTCGTTTTTCGAACGAATGTAAATTGTGTACACCGCCTTCAATCTGTGCTGAAGCTGTACGTTTTTCAACTTTCATAACACCTTGAGCCGATTGGTCATGCAATTGAATAAGAGATTGACAGCCAATGTCTTGCAGAGATTTCTGTATGCCGGTGTAAAGATATCCACCGATGAATCGATGAACACTTCCTTTGTCAACAACACTACCGGATACACCTTGAGCAACTTTAATATGATCTCCTTCGGAATAATATCGACTAGCAGCAGATAATTCTTGACAAGCATTCATCGCATCAAGACTACCCATACCACGATCTAGATCGATGAGAGAGAAAACAAGATTTAGAAAACAAAAAAGCAAAAACAAATTAATATAAATCGTGAGAACCCGAATCCTCTACACTAACTATACCTTAATATTCACTAAAATATTTTCATAGATAAACAAAATTCAATCGAATTTCATATTCACCATCATAGACTTACATTTTTTCAATCGAACTCCGTCCTGATAGTAATATTCTCCCGGTGCTTCATGTGTTCCAGCTAATAACGAGCCCATCATCACACAACTTGCGCCCAATGCCAAAGCTTTGACTATATGTCCAACGCACGAGATTCCTCCATCAGCAATAACAGGCACATTATATCGTCGTGCATATTCAGCCACTTTATACACGGCTGTTGCTTGTGCACGTCCAACAGCCATAACTTCTTGCGTTATGCAAATCGATCCACTGCCCATGCCTATACGTAGTGCATCAGCTCCAGCTTCGATGAGATTTTTTGCTTGTGCTTGTGTAACAACATTGCCGGCAATGACTTGAACATTGGGATAGGCTTTTTTGATGTATTGAATCATTTCAATTTGATAAATTGAATTGCCTTGCGATGAATCAAGAACAATAACGTCAACACCTGCTTGCACAAGTGCATCGAGACGTTTTTCATCTTCTTTCCGCGTGCCAATCGCAGCACCACATAGCAACTGTCGACGATGATCTTTCGATGCTAATGGATAATCACGATTTTTTTCTAGATCAGTTCGAGCTATCAACGAAACAAGATTTCCATCTGCATCGAGAATCGGCAGTTTTCCTGCAAAAAATCGAAGAAAAACAAACACAATGTTTTTTTTTAATTCTATTATTTTCTAAGATTTCATCATCTATAAATAGTACTGCACATGCCTTTTTTACTACGTTGCAAAATTGAATAAGCATCTTTTAATGTGAGATCATTTTTTGCTGTTACTAAGTCTTCAACCGAGGTCATCACTTGACGAAGTGATATTGTTGGCCATTGATCTTTATTGAGAAAGTCAATATCTCGAAATGTAACGAGACCTAATAATTTGCTATTGATTTTGCCATTTTCAGTAACAGGAATGCCGGAAAATCCGTGAAGTGTTTTAATTGCATAGACGTCAGCGACTGTATTCGATGGCGAGAGAATCAATGGATCCGTAATGAAACCTTGTTCGTATCGTTTGACACGACGAACTTCACTAACTTGATAATCAATTGAGCAATTATGATGAATTATTCCGATGCCACCGTTCAATGCCATTGCAACTGGAAAGAAAATCATCGATAGAATGTTGTTTTTTTTAAGATAATCTTGTTGTTTTTCCTTACTTGCCATCGTTGATCCTGTAACTGTATCCATTGGACTGGAAACAAATGGAGTTTTAATCGAGATTTTGCTTGTTAGTTTCGATTCTAGTGAGACTTGATCCGATGAGAAATTAATAAAACCTGGTAGAATGATAAAATCATTGTAGGTTAAACCGTCGTGATGTTGAAACAATTGTTTGACAGTTAAACCATCGGAGAAATTTTCTTCATTTTCATTCATTATTGTTTGTTGTTTTTTTTCCTTCTGTCGGGCTCAGTTATTTCTATCTGAATGACAGCGAGAGTAGTAGAGGAGAGAGAAAAAAATCAATTCTAAATAAGTAAGGGTGTTATTTGGTTTCATTGGGTTCTTAGTCATTTTTCTCTTTTATTTTCACATTGACTGTGACGCGAACTCGATTTTCTTTGGATTGGCTAAGAATTTTCTGACAAATCAGAATCAGTTGTTTTTCCTACTATCTAAAAGAAGAAGAAGAAGAAGAAGAAGAAGGAAACTTTTATTATTATTGTTATTATTATTATTATCATTTTCTACTTTGTATTCGATTACTAATGGTTCGTCGAATTTCGTTTAATTGATAAGAAATGAGATAATCGTTCGTTTAGAATCAACCGGCTACATTTCAAGAACGATGGCCACAAATGAAACGTGTTGTATTGAAAATTCTTCGACAAGAACCAACTTCACAAGTCGAATGGCAAAATTTATTTACGTACGAATCTTCAAATGAATTGAAAAACTTTACAAATGTTCGTTATTTTTTCTTTTTTAATCAGTGATGTATATAGTGTTTCAACTTGGTATCCAACGAGTACACAAGAGATTTTTACAGAATTATCAAATGAAATCACTCGACATATAAAACAAGCTCAAGAGGTTCGACAATTGTTTTGATCAATACAGAATTTTAACTTTTCTTTAAAAAACATTATTTAGCGTGTTCTTCGACATGACGAAGATTCAGCGTAAATTTTCATTTCGTATTTCGATAAAACGAAAAAAAGAAATTCATCTGTTTCTTTTCGCATAGTCTATTAAAAGCTTACATTCACGAATGGTCGAAATTCTACGAACAATGTGAATATCTCCCTAAGCCATTCGTTCGATTAGAAATTAATTCGACTAATAATTCATCATCATCATCAAATGCAGATAAATCAACGAAAAATAGCGATCAAGTTCGACAGTTAATGCTCGAATCTTGGAATAACAATATTTTCAAAGACATTAAACATCGTCTTCAAGTCAAATATTTCGATTTCATTTTGTTATTTAATTATAGAAAAATTCAATTTCTTTTAGAATAGCGCAATGAAACTAGTTCAAGCCGAACGTAACGGAGAATCATTTGATTCTCAATTAGTTATTGGTGTTCGAGATTCTTATGGTAAATTAAAGAAATGTATATATACTCAGCTGTTCGCCTTTTTTTGTTTTGTTTTTTTTCCAGTTAGTTTAAAAACCGATGAAAAAGATAAATATAAAGTTTACATTGAAAATTTCGAACGTGCCTATTTAAATGAAACAACGCGATTTTACAAGCAAAAAGCTGGACAATATCTAGTCGAACATGGAATTCTAGCTTATCTACATTATGCTGATCAGAAATTAAAAGTAAGAGGAAATGCTTGTTTTTCCTGTGCAAAATAAAACGAAATGAATAATTGACTTTTCAGGAAGAAGAAAAACGTGCTGGAAGATATTTAGAATCTGTTCCTGAATGTAACAGTGTTCCTCTACTAATTCGTCGTTGTGTTGATGTATTTGTCACGGAATTTCGCGAACAAATAACAAACGAATGTCCTAATCTAATCGAAAACAATGATATCGAACGTAGGAATCGATAAAAAAAAACAACAAAAAATGATCTTGTTTTCTTAGGTTTACGTCTTGTCTTCGGTCTACTTGATCATACGGGAGATATTATCTCTCTAACGCAATCTCTTGAATCATTTATTGTTAAACAAGGCTTAGATAATATGATTAAGAATAAAGATACAATCAAACAAGATCCCGAGAGTTATGTTCAACAATTACTTGATCTCTATCGACAATTTTCGAATCTCGTTCGAGATGCGTTTTTAAATGATCCAAGATTTTTAACATCTCGTGATAAAGGTTTCAGAGAAAGAAGTCCGTTGTTGAATTGTTTTAATAAGAATTTTGGATTTTAGCTTTTCAAAAAATTATCAACGATATATCTGTCTTTCAGCTCGATATGCCAGCTCGTGCTACACGCGGGTAAATCGAAAACTTTCGTTTTTGGAAATAAAACGATATATTTCAGAGCAACTCGAACGACTCTTGCCGAATCACGTTGTCCAGAACTATTAGCACAATATTGTGATATACTTCTACGTAAAGGCACATCAACACACAAGAAATATTCATCCGAAGAAATCGAAATGAAAATCAAAGATGTGGTAATTAACTTTGTTTTTCTTTGCTTAGTTTGTTTATTTGTTTGTTTTCGTAGTTATTATTGCTGAAATATGTACAAAATAAGGATGTTTTTATGAGATTCTATAAAGGAACATTAACGAGACGATTGATTTTGGATACATCCATTGATAATGAATTAGAAGAAAGTATTGTTATACAATTACGAGTAAATAATAAATAAATGAATTCAAAGAAGAAAATTGTGATTTCTTTCGTAGGATGTCGGTATGCCAGCTGAGTTTATCATTAAATTACAACAGATGTTCAAAGATTTGAAATTAAATCGTGATATGAATGAAGAATTTCGAAGTGTTTGTCCATCATCAAGGAATAACAACACCATGATGGGTAAATATCGAATTTTTTTAAAATTATTTTCGTTTGCACGATCATTTTTGTTGTTGTTGTAGATTCATTTTCATTTAAAATTCTCAGTGCAGCTGCATGGCCACATCCAGGTGATAAGATCGATGTGTCTCTTCCAGCTCAAATCGAAGATGTTCTACCTGAAATCGAAGAATTCTATAAGAAAAAACATTCAGGACGAAAACTATCCTGGTATCACACAGTTTCCAATGGTCAAGTACGATGAAAACCGATTTTGAAAGAAAATATTTTCTCATTTTTCACTTTGTTCTTTTTCAGTTAACTTTTTCATCGAAACATGGCAAATATGATTTGGATGTTTCGACTCTTCAAGCTTCAGTTCTATTCGCTTGGAATCATCGACCAACAAATAAACTGACATTTAGCGAACTCAAATTAGCTACGAACATTCCTGAAAATGAACTGAAAAAAACACTTTGGTCATTGATATCATTTCCAAAATTGAAACAACAGATTCTTGCCTATGAAACACATGTCGAAACATGTCAAGAACTCAATGAGAACAGTCTTTTCTGGATCAATTATGATTTTTCCATAACTCGTGGTGGTAAAATGCAAACACGTGGACATATCAATATGATTCAACGTTTACAATTGAATACTGAAAAGGGACGAGAAGAAGAGAATGAAGAAATTATGTTTCTACGTGGCGAACGAACGAAAGAAGCTATTGTACAAATAATGAAAACTAGACAGAGAATGAATAATACGCAATTACAAACGGAATTAATCGAAATTTTAAAGAATATGTTTGTACCATCGAAAAAATTAATTAAAGAAATGATTGAATGGTTAATTGATCATCGTTATATGGCTCGATCAGACATGAATATATCCGAATATGTTTACGTAGCTTGAGAAAGCAAAATTTCTTTTTTTAAACTAGGCAAATCTAATGTGTGCGTGTGTGTGTTTTTTTGTTAAATGTTAAAGCTGTGATAATCTGTTGATAAAATCACTTTTACTATTAATTACATCTCTCATTTCCGGTTGTACAAGTACAGAATGATCTTTTTTTCTCTCTCTCACTCACTCATATATGTGTACTTAACTTCTTAATCGTTAAATCAAAATAAATTTTTTTTCTTCAATAATTTTCTTTTCTAAAAGAAAGGGTTATAGGCTTCTGAAAATCGGTAGGCGAAAGTCTTAAAACGTTGTTTGTCCAGTCCAATCAAAACGCAGCAGATTAAAACTGCTGAAGTTCACTAGTGAAAAGATTTTTTTGAAAAATGTTCAACACGAATTTGACAGATGAAAAACAAGTGATAGTGATTGGGAACGGTCGCATCTTTGTTGTGCTTTAATAGCAAAGAACAACGTTCATTGATTTGAAGAGAAATGAAAATCAAACAATATTGCATAATTAAGGCAAAATGTTATATTGCTAAATGCTTCATTTGGCTTTCGTTTTACCAAATTTCATTAATATGGACGTGATACGAGAATATTTCAGCTAGTTTTTTTTAATGGAAGATCTTCTATTTATTCTATTAGCGATATCGATTGCAATTAATCTTATTGAATATTTAATTGATTTATTAAAGAAACGAGATAGTCGAGATCAGCATACACTGTTAAACCTGAAATAATATCCAATCATACTTCTTTCATTTGGCTGATTCCGACATTTATAATCATTGTTATACATATCAATGCACATTATTAGCAACTTCCATACAGGAGAGGACATACTTACAATCCCGAAAATTTACGATAACATATTCTGTAAGATACAGAAGTATGTCTTTACTTGATAATGGACTACAAGATACTAACAATGCTACGAGATACTTTTCAAAACAACCATATAGCTTGTATTTTTCACAAATCTCTAGACTGTCAAAAATA
>ERZ778019.1913-NODE-1913-length-23600-cov-11.947250_pt1 | contig 23600 bp, 21 predicted proteins | sample MGYA00375749_ERZ778019 | MGnify/ENA primary metagenome ERZ778019 (study PRJEB29350, sample SAMN05389821) | bioreactor metagenome | isolation source: Ammonium sulfate bioreactor | place: South Africa: University of Cape Town | collected 2014-03-17 ... | reverse complement strand
CACATATAATTACTGACAATACAACTAAAATAGATAATCGATTGAATTTTCAAACAAAAGAAAACATTTCCGCGTTGTTTTACCGTTGATTATGTAGTTGTTTTCTTTTATTTAATCGTTGACTTACATCTGATAGTGGTATGATCTTCGTTGATCTTCGTTTTTTGATCGATGATCGATGTGATTCATTATCATCATCGATATAAATATCGTTGTCGTTGTCGACTGGAAATGCAACAATACATGCACTCATTTCGAGTCTTCTTTTTATCGAAAAATGTTTGTTCTCTTCTTTTTTTCTTACAATAATTTTATTCAAGATTTTGTTTGTATTGTGAATAGAAAAAAAAGAGCTTTTGATTTCGAATTGCGGATTCTTAAAATAAACGAGAAAAAAAAATACCAGCACGTCTAGTTTACATGTCTTATCAAACATTATTTTTTTTCTCTCTCTCTCTTCTTTCTATTCAGATATTTTATTTACTAAAATATCGAGTGTATTCTGTAGTTTTAATATCGTTTGATTCATATTAGACATCGTTCCATCTAGTCGGTCGATCTTTTGTTCTATAGTAGTTGAATATTGTAATGAATCTCGAATTTTCTTGTTCGTTTCTCGTTGTTTGGCAATTATTTCAGGAAATCCCACACAACAATCGACAAGATCCTTCTGTTTATATTTTAATTGACGACAAAAATGCACCGATTGAATCAATTTACGTTGAAATTGACGATAATCATTGGTTGTCAATTGATTTCGTCGTTTTAATATCCAAACTTTCAATGAATATTTAATGATATTTGCTGCTTGATCTTTGCGTTCTCTCGATGTTCTGCAATCGATAACGAAATTATGAATATATTTTTCTTGTCGAGTTAATTGTAATTTTTGAGCGAGAATTGAAACTAATAATGCTGTTACAAAGATACCAAATAGACCAATAATCGCAGAAATAGCTACGATACAAAAAGAAATAATAATACTACGTTTTTTAATAAATTACTTACTTCGTCCACAATAAGTTGATGGCGAAAGATCTCCATATCCTATTAAGATATACATATATACGTAAATGTATGGAATTGAATTGTCTTACCAATAGTGGTAAATGTAACGATGAATAACCACATTGCATCGAACATTGATATGCGTCGGTTATTAGTTGAATCGAATTTACATGCATGTAAACACCAACTACAGATGAGAAAAAATGAAATACTTATGACAGCTAAACAACGTGTTGGCCATCGTTCGAGATAAGTTTTAAGAAGAAATACGAAATTGACTCTGACTTGATTGAGATAACCGAGTGATTGAGAAAACGTGTTATGAACCAAATTAGAACGATAGAATATACAACGACATACGAGATAAATACGCATAAACACTATAAAATGAAAAATTTTGGCTAATTTTTAGTATCGATTTAATAAAGATACTTACTAGGTATCCCTAATGCTACATCAATATCGATATCAGTTAATTTCACTGGTTGAGACCGAATCGATGTATTTAGAATTGTCTCGGACTCGGAAAACGAAGGGAAAAATCGAGGAAATGGATGTATCGAGCAGATAATTAACTCGAGAATGATGACGAACCATTGTTTTCTTGTTAAACCAATGCGAATACTATTTAAAGAATTGTTAATAGTAAAAAGTTTTAGATTGACATATTTATAATAGACAATGCAAGTAAGAAGAACAATCGTTGAAATTGTCATAGTTGATCGAATGACAAAACTAAGCATTGTAAGTTTATGAGTAAAATTTTGAAAATAAAATTCATTTTCGAATATCATTAAAACAATGCCGAATAAACCGAAAGCACACATTGTAGTACTGATCAAATAACTATTATAGATAGAATATAATTAAAAACAAAAGATGAGAATCTATGAATTTTGCATACAGTTGTTTATATAAATGTTTTCGTTGATTTAAACGACGACTGACATCAGTCAATAGGATAGTTTTTGGTGAGACTGATCTTTGAGTAAGTTCATCGACGTTATCGGTTACTTCGATAATTGTCGATAGTGGCATTGAAACATCATCGCTGATATCATAGTTCATCACTGTTTGACTTTGAGAGAATGTATTGGACGTATTATAATACGTTAAAGACAAAAAAAGGAGTAATAGTGCGTGAAGTACTCCTATGTGCGTGCAAGTGCAAGAAATAAAGAAAAAGAAAAAAAAAGAACGAATATATGATTTTGTATTGATATGAAAATGATTGCGATATATACTTCACTCTCTCTCTCTTCGCTTTATATCGTTTTTCAATGAAAAGTACAAAAAAAGGCGACTCTTTTATATAAATGTGAATTTAAATAGCTGCATGCTAGTCTAATTTCGATGAAATACGTTCAATTGATCGATCGATTTTGATAACATTCGGATGATCCGATGGTAGAGAATGATGAAAGATTTTGCTTGCTTTTTTGAAATAAACAAGTGCCTGTTGAAAATCATCTTTTTCTTCATAGACACTACCGATATTTTCCAATGTCATGGCAATACTCGAATGTTCCGGTGGAAGACAATCGAGTTTTATTTTCAATGCAAGATTATAATGTTCCAATGCATCCTCATACTGATCAAGATAGTAATTAACACTACCAATATTATTGTAGGATTCACCTAGATCGATATGATTTTCAGGCAACTTTTCTTGACGAATTTTCAACGCCTTTTCATAACATTTGAGTGCTTTCGAATAATTCTCTTGTTTTTGATGGATAACACCCATGTTATTAAGACAAGCAGCTATACAAATATGATTTCTTCCATACGCTTGCTTCCATATATGCAATGCTTTTTCATAGGATTCCAATGCATTTTGATCATCACCCGTTTGAAAATAAATCGTTGCTATACTGTTATAATCACAGCCAAGATTGGGATCAGTTGGTGCTAAGAATTGTTTGTTCATTTCAAGTGATTTATTAAACCATTTTAAACTTGATTTAAAATCGCCTTTTGCACTTGCTATTTTTCCAAGTGCATGATAGCAAAGTGCACGATCGACATGATCGTCAGATAATTGTTTAAGATAGCAACGATAGTATTTTTCTGCATCATTCAATTTGCCCATATCTCGTAGAACATGACCGAATTGTAGAAGATTTGTTTGTCCATCGCCAAGTTCGTTTTTCATATGTTGAAAAAGTGATTGTAATTGTTCATCATCTGTCGAACAAAGAACTAAACGTATATTCCATATATTATCTTTATCACGTTTAACTTCATTGATACGAAAGATTGATCCACACATAAATAAAATTTCTTCTTCGTTGGGATAGAAACTAAATGGTGGAGTGTAAACAAAAGGTTTGCTGTGTTTTACGTGTGGATTTGCATCGATTTTGAATAGAACTTTTTCGAAATTGGAATCATCCGAGGATAAAAATGATCGAGCACTGTCTGAATGAATACTCGTCGAAAGAAATGAATTCATTGATATATATTCACCGAGAGATTGCTGTAATTTTTCTACTTCATCTTTAGCCATCTTTTGTGCTCGATAGACATGAACCGATGATGAACATTTATGTTTCTCTAATTCCAATCCGAGATCACGAATAAAAAAACGAAATAGATATAAGAGTTCGATGTCTTGTGATCGAAGTGCTTTGTTCAATGAACGATAGAGAAATGATTCTTTTGTGTACCATCTTATTGATTGAGTCGATGAATAGCCACGTTCAAATTCATCGATAATCTCTAATTCTTCTGGTTCGTTTTTATATTTTTCTTTGAAATATTGAATGAGTTCGTCTTTTTCTGTACCTACCACCGACGATTCCATTCGAATTAAACAATCGATTAATAATTGTGAATGAATAAATTGACCGTTCAATTCAGTAGACGATTGATCGTCAGCTTGAATATCAGCTTTAGAAAAACTAATCGATAGAATTTCATCGAGTTTATGTTGTCGTTGTACTTGATAGTAACTGGATTTGATTCGTTCAATCAAATCATCTAATCGAACAACAACATCTTTCACCTGAATTACGCAAAACAAAGAAACATTTATTTACTGTAAAACCTATATGACAAACTTTGGAGAATTGCTGTGACCATTGTTTATTGGCTTTTTTATCCATACAATAGATGTAAATAGCAATTATTTGTGAGAGTGAAACAATTTGTGGTACAATATTTCGACCGAAACTTCCACTTGTAATTAAAATGATACGAGCATCTTTCGACGATGAGGAAATGTATTCCAAACATCGCTCATCGTTGTCGAATGTGAACAAACAACTAATGATGGATCGAAGTTGTTGTTGAGCTTTGAGATTTTCTTTTGAATTGTTCACGTTAGCATCAAGCCAAATCAAAGTGTATGTTTTCGGAAGTAGCAGTGGCTTCGCCGCCATTTATGTGATCACAAGAGAAAAACACTGACAGAATACGACGGATCTCCATGTCAACGAGACAAACACGAGTAAAAGAAAAAGAAAAAAACGAATAAAAGTCAATCACGGTCTGAGATATATACTATATGAAAAAAAACATAAAATGAATGTTGACTAAATCAGTTATTTCTTTAAGTTAAAAGTTTAAAAAAAATTATCTTGATAAATAAAATCTAAATAAATATTTTCTCCCAGTTTGTGTAATGTATGCTGGATTAGATAAACTGTGTATCACCTTTTTTTCCCATTGTGGTCGCTCGAGCTGTGCGGCTTCTATTGGTGCAAGATACTCTTTCATGGTTGTGTGCAACTTTTGATAAAAATTGCGATTCGCTGTGAAATGTAATTTCTTTCTCTGAGGGTATAAAAACGCGTTACATCGAAGATTCAAACTACTAGTTTCTAAAATTTGAAAGACAATGACTTCAATGCCTGCTGATCGTGAAGCGTTCTATCAAATGACAAAATTAAAATTAGATCGATTTAAACGACGAAAATTAACATTCGATCAAATTTATGAAGAAATCATCAAACAAGTCAAACAAGAAAATATTTCTCCTGCTGAACAAGTTGATATTCTTCATAAAGGTGTCGAAGAATTATTTGAACATAATGATCAAAATCGATATTTAGCTAATTTCGATGATTTAACAACAATTAGCAAATTGAATACATCAACATCCGATAATTTATTGAAAAGTTTTTGTCAACAATTACGAAAAATTATTGAAGGTGGTAAACGACGTTCCGAATACAATTATCTATTCGGTTTAATTATGTCTCAATGGTTTTCTGAGCAAAAAAATCCTATAGAATCCACTGAAGATCAATCTGAATCTGAAATAACATCGAAAGATTACATTCTTACAAACGAACGATTAGAACAGATCATCTTCGATGAACCTAACTTAGACTACGATCAATGGCGTGATTTCTTAGAAAACAAACTTTTCGGTCGTCTTGCCGATAATCCAAAACATAAAAATGTTTTCGCCGATTTTCGACAATCAATGCAAGATTACAGTGAAACACTCTTGAGGGACACAGTTTCAAATATTGATGTTAAACAAACCATATGCAGTTTGCTCAGTAATAATTTACTGGATGATCATCGAAAGAGATTAATGGAAAAATTGTCCAACGATGAAAACGCTGTGATTGAATTAGCATCATCGTTGACATTATTAAAATCTGATTTAGACAAATGGAACTGGCCAAGTGAAGGTGTTCGAGGAGTCTTTCGTCGAAATCTTCAAGGTCGATATCGATGTTACTACGAAGAAGATTTTCTCACCGCAATCTTTCTTCAGTACATCGGATTGAAATGGACATTTCATTTTAAATTTCAACTCAAACGATTATTTGTCATCCTAACTGAAAATCTAATTAAAAATCAATGTGCAGCGAAATCGATCGAATACAATCGAATAGAAATGCAACGAAATGATTTTTGGATGGCTTCTTTCCCGGACCAACAAGATGTAACAAATGTTTATGAAGAGTCCAATTCGTTTACAAATACTGCTAATCTAAAAACAAAATTATTGTATTTGATTAACACAGAAATTCAATTACATCAAACCATACATCCATCAGATCCATTTACGGTGATGTGTGCCGATTTCGAATGGTTTGGTCCATCAGTTGCACATAAAACTATTCGAATCTTTCTTGATGTTTGTGGTGTATCGAACATTTGGCTTGACTTCTTCGATCGTTTTCTCAAACAACCAGTTTTCTATAAACCAAACGAGCCTATCCGAGAACGAAAACGAGGTGTGCCCGTTTCGCATTCACTTTCTTTTCTCTTCTCTGATCTACTTATATTCGGCATGGATCTCTATGTTTATCAATCGACAGGCATTTTTAATTATCGTTTACACGATGATTTCTGGTTTTTCGATGCCGATCAAAGCAGAATCGAGCAAACATGGACGTTAATGAATGAATTTGCCAATTTAATAGGATTGAAATTCAACAGTGAAAAATGCGGTTCTGTACAAATTCTTCCATCGGGTGTTCAACCAATGACAACAAGTTTACCGAATAAAGATGTGAAATGGGGCCTATTAAAATTAGAATCCAATGGTCGGTTTGATATCGATCGAAATGCATTGACGCCATATCTCGATGAATTCAAAGGACGTTTAACAAAATCGAAAACAATTCTCGAATGGGTCAAACTCTACAATGAATATATCGCATTTTTTATGCGAAATTTCGGTAAAAGTTCATATACTCTCGGAACGTTTCATATGGAGAAAACGATCGAAACATTTCAATTTATTCATCGATATGTATTCGATCAATCGGATGGAAATGCTTGGACTATTCTCACCGATCGTATTCGTGAACAATTTCCCAATTGTATCAACGATGATATTTTAGAAGGTTGGATATATTGGCCGTTGACACAAGGTGGTCTCGGCTTGAGAAATATTTATATCGAGTTGCATGGTTTTCATCAAACTTTACAGCAAAATACTCGAACTCAATTCGCCAATTTAATCGAAACAGATAAACGAATTTATCAAGATCTTGAAGAACGATACGAACAATGGCAACAAACAAGCCGTTACAAGCAATTTTCTGTTGGATTACCATACGCATTCATTGATTTATATGTTGAACAAAATAACAAATTTCCATCCTACGACGAGTTTATTGCCGAACGTGAAAATCAACTTCTTCATTGGAGTGATGCCTACACCAGTATGCTAGATTCAACAATACCAACATCACCACAAAATATTCATACTTTAAGAAGCAAAACTTATAGTCGCAGTAGGGGACAACAAAGTCAACAAGTCGATTATTATTTAGACTGGTTAACCTGCTACTATGGTGAACAAATCGAATCGACATTTCAACAAGTAGATTTCATCGATAGTGATAGTATACCAATTGGTCTTATTAAAATCATGAAAACATCTGCTATCAATTGGGATCAAGAGGAGAACAACAATCAATAATCTAGTTTATTTCAAACAAAAAATAAAACATTTTTCTACAACCAAACACATAAATCTTCACCAATATATTGCATTGTATAATTTACACTGAATACAGCTCGACTTAAACATATTTTTAAATCGGTAAAATGGCTTTTCTGTAATTTTTTGAGGCATAAGAAGACTAAATGCGGATCGTTCGAAGATCCAAAAAATAAATCTTTCATAAAGAAGTATATACAAATACCACTTTGACGATTACTTAAACCTGTTTTTAAATGCTCTAATTTAGGAAATAATCGAAGAATTAATTCCATATCGCCAAGAGTTTTAACTGAATTAATGTCGATTTTTCGAAGTCGATTATGTGTTGCAACATAACGAAATTTACGATTGTTTTCATCCGATTCAATAGTCAATTGATCCATGTTTAATGAATATAAATTCGGTGTATGAATTAATAAATCAAGAATATCATCTAATGAAACATCAGGAAATTTGATAGATAATTCCGTCAATCGATTTAAGTTAACGACATGATTATGAATCGTACTCATTGATTTAGCACGATTTACGAGAGTTAATTTAGTGGTTTTCGGAAAATAATTTACAAAATCATTGGTTTCTTTGGAACCATGAATGACAATATGTTGAGCAACGTTTAAATTTATTTCGGGAATATTTTTATATGACTTCTTATCTTGGCCCAAAGGAACCATGTAATCTTTTCGTCTGAAGGTGCAAAAAAAGAAATTTGAATCGGATGATGAATTTATATTTTCTTTTTTGATTTACCGATATGGATTAGTTGAATAGAATATTTTCTTTGAGGGTTGTAAAAACCAGTCGAAATACCATTGGTTTTCAATCCAAAACGAACTTTGAAATTGTTCAAGTGCTTTATCTTGTAGCATTTGTAAATTGCACATTAAATCACTTATACGAATATCAAAAACACGTAAATATGGTAAGAAATTCGTGATCAAACGTTCCCATATGCCTGTATAACGATAAATATTATAATAACTCATTGTTAATTGTAAGATTTGAATATGACGAAAGAATTTTTCGATTAACATTTGCAAGTAATGCATGTTTATATTGTTTAATGTAAATGAAATTGATTCAAGTTGTTTTAAATGACAAGTTGTGAAATCTTCATTGGAATAATCACCTCGAACAAGTTCATGGATAGTTAATTGTCGTAATCGAGGACAATTTGACAACAATCCATCGAGTGAATCACATGAAAATCGACCATTAATTGTTAAAATTTCAATTGAACTGCTCGAACGAAGATCAACAAATGCCGATGATGTAAAATTAGATGATGGCATTTGATAATTGATTTCAAACGATTGAATATTCTTGAGTTTTAAAACATATTCAAATATTCGACTGAGATCATCAGCACAATCGATAAGATGAACAGATAAACGACGAAGATTTACAAGTTTTTGTGCAAGTCGAAGAATGGCTCCAAGTTTTCTTATATTGATTTGATCGAGAATTAAACATTCGAGTTGAACATATTTATTGATCAGTTGTGGTGGAGAGAACATTTCATTAACAATGAACAAATTCGCAAGATGAAGACTTTTAATTTGATTCATATTGGGAGAAATTAATTTTTCATGATAATAATCGAAATCACTTTTCGACATCGATGATGACGTATGCACTCGATCAGTTAATTTCAACGAAATCAAGAAATCATCAAATCGTTGATTGAGATCGGAAAATCCTTTCCAAATATGAAAATGATTTAAATAGACGAAGATTTCATAGAGAATTTCATTAGCTAAATCTTCAAGAGAAGATTTGATTTTTTTATTCGTAAAATGAACGTCAACCGCCTGCCGTTTCGACATTTTGAAAATGAATTAAACAGAGAGAACGAGAGAGAAGGAAAAAAAGAATATAGACAGACACGTGTGTTTTTTTAGCCAATAGAAGAATTTGTATATGTTCCAAGATTTGTATCAAAAGTAAAAGTTACATTAGTTTCGACGGCATCGATTTGAAGATAAGGACCGGCACCTGATTCTAAATAGATGTTTACAAATAAAATAATAAAAAAAAGAATTCCTTTTTACTTTGAACACCAATGGTTGCACTAAGACCTCCATCAAGAACGTCGAAATAGGTAAATTCAACGATATCAGGTGTAGCTTCGAAAAATGTCACTTGAAAATGACAGAATGTCGAAGGTAACATGTAATAACTTAGATAATATTCAAAAATAATTTCTCGATTTGGACTTATGCCTTGTGATGCATAGTAAATACCTTGCCATGTTTTTGCTTGAATATAAAGATCATCCCAATGGGGAAAGACTGCTAGACCAAATGCACTGCTAGGCAAGCTAGTTTCTTGCCAAGCATCTGAGCAGTAACTCAGACAAAGAACCTATCGAATAGAAGAGTCAAATTCTTTGTATTGACATGTATGAAAGTGCGTATACGTACACCATTTGTTGTTACTTGTGCATGATAACTTGTTGTATTGTAAAGTGTAATAGGAAAAGGAAGAGTCACATTTAGAACAAGATCATCCATTGATCCATTCATTCCACCGGTCCAAAGAGAAATTCTATCGCTATTGTTTAATTCGACAACAGGTACAGTGCTACAGACAGCCGATGAGCAACTAGTATAATTGTCTGTACAAATATTTCCAATTGATCCACAATTTTCAAAGTCAAGCAAAGGATTGACACAAACTTCTGATGGAGTTTTAACATATGGAGAAATACAAACAACTGAAAAATATTATTCTAACGAAAAAAAAAGATTTTTGCACAAGAATTTCCTCTCACGATCAGTCGTCGTCGTCGTCGTTGTCGTTGTCGTCGTTGTCGTCGTTGTCGTCGTTGTTGTTGATACATCTTTTTCTTTTAAAACAAGAGGCAAACCAATTGCCAATGCAAGTAATGATAGAGTGATTAATATTACAAGAACAATCAGTATGATTAATGCCGATGGTAGACATTTCTTTTTCTGTTTTGCGATATTTTTTGATAATTGAACAACTACATGCGATTTGCCTTTTCTTTTCTGTTCAATCTATGAGGATGAACAGAGATGTGTATCAGAAATATTCTCATCGACACTTACTTGTTTTACAACACGAACTGGCTGTGTAGTTAACGAAATACAACGTTGGCTGGATGTGGGCATAGTCGTCGGTTATATTTTTTAAATGATTTGTTTTATTCAAATGAGTCTCTGTTTGTCAAAAATGAAAAGTTGATTTATGCAAAATATTCAAATGACAAATTTTATGATTCAATCAATTAAAGTTGTTGAGGGCGTGACGTATGGCCAGACTTTCGGCGAAAGAACATTATTCATCGTATTATTTGCTTCGGTGAGTGTCCAAAGAACTAATTGTTCAACAGCATCCCATGTCCAAATACCCCAGCCCGTAAAATGATAATCAACACTTTGAATCATCACAGTTTTTACCGAGAGAGCACCGGTCAATGGATCAGGAGCGTTAAATTTGAACGTACCAGTTTCACCTAATAGAAGCGGTTTAGCTAAACTAAGTCCTGCTCCATTGAATTCTGCACGACTATTATTACGACTTGCATAAACATGTAAATCGATATAATCAGCCATACTATCAACAAGACTGCCTGGTCTCAACGGATATCGAGCATCTGCATTGGGTGGACGAGTTTGTACTCCATCGAATCCATCGTGTCCAACAGCATTCGGTGAAAACAGACTACTACTAACAAGAATCGATGGTGCAACTGATTTAATAGCTGATGCAACTGTATTAAACCAAAGATTCCCGGCGAAATCAACTAATCGTTGACGTTCATCACCTTTCGACATATCAAACGATTGCCCATCAAAAGATACCAAGCCACTTATTAACGAGAATGGTTCGAGATGAACAGATACGGATATTTCATTGAAAATATCAATTGCAAATATATTATTAAATGCTAAAAGACTTGCATTTTTTATTTCATTTAATAGATCTTTATACATTTGTGCACGTGCAGCAACTTGTCCTTCGTGAAAAATAAGTAGATTTGTTCCAGTTACATTCGGTGGTAATGGATACGAATTAATAATTGATTGATAATTAGCTGGACTCCATTCACCTGTTACCATGACCGTTATATTATATTTTGCTGCTTTGACTAGAAAATCCACAACGTTCTGTGTATAAGTCATTGGAATGCCAGGTGTTTTAAGACCAAAACCATCGAAAAAACTTGGACAACTGAGAAAAACACGAACATAATTGTAACCGTAACTATGCATTTGTTCCAAAGCACCTTCAACATCCCATCGTGAATACATATCTGGTTCGAAAAGAACATGTCGTGAAGCATTTATTAAACGTATATAATTCGATCCACGTAGATAAGTTTGATTGTTATTTTCTAGGACAAAGATAGGTTCACCATTCCGAGTTCGTTCAATACGAACTGGACCACTGAGCACAGTGGCAATACAAATAAACAAACCGAAAAACACAACACTCATTTTCAAATGAAATTTTTATCACAAAAGGTGAACTTCTTCTTTTATCTTATCTTTTAAAATAAGTAGGACTCACATTCATCATCGTTTTTTACAGAGAATAAAACAATGAAATCTTTCGATTTTCTTTGGGCGTGGATTATTTCTACTATTTTCATTTCGTCGATTCATTCTATTCGATTTGCAACTTATAATATTCAATCGGGTAGTAACATCGAACATATCTACAATCTAACTGTTACTGCTAATGAAATTCAACAATTAAACGTTGATTTCATTGCTATGCAAGAAGTAGATAATTTAACAATTCGTCATCCAGCTGATCAAACGACTTTTATTGCTGAATTTAATAAAAAACAACCATTTGAATTCTATCATTTTGAAAAAATGCGAAACTTTCAAAATGGTGGTTATGGCATAGCTATTCTATCGAAACAACCAACGATAAAACGTGTTCTCACATATCACTACAATCATACAACACCAGAACAATGTTTAGATCAAAAAGATGGTGATTATTGTCAAGGTTTAATTATGCTTGAAATATCACATCCAATTCGAAATTTTCATAATCTATCGATTTATTTCGGCACAACTCATTTAGGCATAGGTCTCAATGGTTCACAACAATTGAACGAAGCAAAACAGATTGTTCAATGGGTATCGAACAATATTATTGGCGTGACAAAAACACCGTATATTATCTTAATGACAGGAGATTACAATTCAATTCCAACAGATGAAACCATTGAACAAGTCATGCGTTCATTATTTTCAGATTTATGGTTAGAAAAAGATTTTTGTCGACAAATTGTCGATCCAACAAATGTCAATGGATATACATTCGATTCACTGCATCCATCGAAACGAATCGATTATTTTTTCATGTTCAAAAGTCGAGATTTTCCATCGGAAATTCAATTCAATTGTGAAATACAAGTCGTGTCAACGCTAGCGTCCGATCACCGACCAGTTGTTTTGAATTTTGATTTGTTCTAAAACGAAGCAATAAAAGACGTATTATAGCATAACTTTCGCAGAAAAAAAAACGTTGATGTCGAGGTGTTTTCTTTTTTCTTTCTTCCTATGCATGCGTCATACTCAAAAAACATTTTATATCGTTTATGTTGGAAGTTTTTCTATTTTATTTTTTCGAAATCGAAGTTCGATGTCGGAAGAAAAAAAATTTCAACCGTGTATCAGTAAAATTATCGATCAGATTAATGAATGTTTACAAAAATTCGAACGAACAGATAGCAATGAGGACGATAATAATGTGAATACATTTCCTATTACCAATGAAGAAACTCAAATACTCAATGAATTAACAAAAAATATCGAAGAAATCCTCAATCAACATATTCCTGCTCTATCGAGCCAATCGTGGAATTATATTTTAAATTTTCTTCAACCGTACAAATACGATGATAAAACAAAGAAATTCACCTCATGCTTGAATATGAATGATTTAGTTTCATTTCAACGTGATTTCAAAGGTTTATTAGCTGCAATCGATGCTTATCAAGCCGCATATAATGGAGATTTAGCAGTAGTCAAACAATTTATTACACAATATCCTGAATACAAAGATAAACCAGGCATGTGGGAAACAACATTACTATATTCAACGGCAAGAAATAATCATTTCGAACTCTTAAAATATTTAATCGAGGAAGCCCATTGCTCTGTCAATGCACAAAATCAACGTGATGCTGATTTTGCTTTGAATTCATGCAAAGAAGATTTTATTCCGAAACCATCGGCTGCTTCAACAGCATTGCATGCAGCTTGCTATAATAAGCATTTAGATATTGTTAAATATTTAGTTGAACATGATGCAGATTATTTCATTGAAAATCAAGCCAATGAAACACCGATTATGAATGGTGAACGGCATGCTGATATAAAAAAATATTTTATGAGCTATTTAATTATTAATTATTCGATTGATCCGCCAAAATCTTTACCTGATCGACGTATTATGGATGATAGTCGTCGACCAATGCGAGATTCTTTTTGGGAATATAAACCATTTCAAGATACGAAATGGTATAAATTCTCAGGAACTGAAGCGGATTTATTACATAAATCTCTTTTACCCATCAATGAACAATTCGAAAAACAAATCTATTTAGTAGTTGCTAAAGGTTTATATAGCGTAACCATGACTGATTTTTGTCGATCAGGTCGACACGAAGAAGATCAAAATAAAAACATGGCATGGGTTCGATGTCGTGGCTCAAGTATTCTCAATTTCGATTGTTATTCACTGTGGCAAATTATGATTATTCAACATGAACAAACAAATGCAACAGCTGACAAAAATTCTCTACTCAAAGCTCTACATTTTCCACAAATGACAAACAAACGATTCCAATTGCATTTAAATACTTGGTATGCTTGTGATATGAAGACAAGTTCACTAATCGATGAAGCAATGAATTGTCGGCGAAAAGTAATCGATATCAATGTTCCCTATGTAGGCGAACAATTAATTTTTAATCTGCAAACATTCGAATTTTCAAATCACGCCCAAACAATAACTGGATGCATTCGATGGATACCAAAATTAGTATCAAGTACTGATCTAGCAAATAAAAAAATTGTTCCTGTCGATAATTATAATCCTCCAGCTACGATTCAACCAAAACCTTTCACTACAGCACATCAACAAGAATGTTCACAGGCGACAACAGCAGATTCGTCCGAAAGTAATAATGATTTAGTTGATGAAGATGAAGATGAAGATGTCGATGAAACTGCTATACAAGCGGCTGCTTCGACCAGTGAAGTAACTAATGATGATGGTATTGATCACGAGAAAAATATAGAAAATACTCCTGGTACATACAGTGTTGGTGAACTTAGTAATCCAGCAGATCTGTCTCCAACGGATAAAATGCTTCGAGAAAAGACTGATATGTCAATTGATGCATATTTTGCTAAGAATTCTAGTGATGAATCTCAAGAAACAGCCATTGAAGAACATACCAATAAAGCTTTAAAAGAAGAAAAAGCAAGTGTTATAAATGATGTTTTACAAATTGAAATCGATGAATTAAAAGAACAAATTGAACAAGAGAAAATGAAAGTCAAAGAACTCGAAAAATCAAAAGACAAGCTAAGTACTGAAAAAGAAAAGAAATTAGAACGTACAAATGAAGTACTTCGTGATCTTCAACGACAATTAGCTAGTCGACAACGACATGAACAAGAGCTACAAGATTTGACTAAACAAATGAAATGTATTGATTACGAAAACGTCGATAGTATCCTTGCACAACAATTTATCTCAAGTAGACAAAAATTTATTATTCAACATCTCCGAACAAAATATAAAACTCATGATTATTTCATTGGTATTCCTAATTTAAGTATAACAGAAACCGATGAACAGTATTCAACTGTTACATTGTTTGGTGTTCGAGCGCATCATGATGAATTTAAAATTATTCTACAACGTTTACAAGGATTAACAAAATCGACCGAACTAGCAAAAGGTTATTATCATCGACGTTTAAATGCTGTCCTACGTTCGATGAATAATATTATGTTTCAACAAATTTCCTATTCACAAGATTGGAGATCGTTTATAAAATGTTTTCAACAATTAATTCAAACGAAAATCGATGAATATCAACGAAAGTATGATAAGTATATCACACGTCAAGCAAAAGAAATGGTTGATAATTGTGTTAATGATTCGAGTTTTCAATCATCGATTTCAATAAAACGATTGACAACAAAATATCTCAACGACAATCTTTTCGAGTCTGAAATCGAAATATTGAAATATGAAGCATTAGATGAATTTGTTAAACAACAGGTCTTTTCTGAACGATCGAAATTCGAAAAGAAACCATCGGATAAATCTCTGCAAGTCTTAAATAAGTTTATCGACGGTATCAAACAAGATTTTCGAACCAATCCGATCTATCGAGGTTGTAAATTTGAACAATTAAGCAAAATTCCTAAATTATTACAACGTATCATGTTGTATTATCGATGTTTTCTTTTGCAATTACCTTTATACGAACTATCTAATGATCTATTAGATCGAGTTGAAAATAATACTGTAATTACAATTGCAACATCGACTGGCTCGGGAAAATCAAGTTTACTTCCAGCTTTGCTCATTGCTGAAGCATACGAGAAAGTTCTTGTTACACAACCACGTCGGCTGCCTTGTACAGCTATTTGTGATCGTGTTAATAAAACAATGCTTAGCCATCCAAAAGAACCGAAATTAGCCGGTTGGGCTGTGAGTGGTGATGAACGTAATGTCAATGCACCTATTCTCTATTTGACTGATGGTTTACTCAAAGAACGTCTTTTACATGACGAGAATTTTATCAGTGATCAAATTAAAACTGATCGACCGATTGTTTTCTTTATCGATGAAGTTCATGAACGATCGGTAAACATTGATCTTTGCTTAGCACTTTTTGCTCGAATGTTAACAGAAAAACCGCAGCTCAGATCTAAAATCAAAATCATCATTTCGTCGGCAACATTGGATTCTTCAGTTCCTGAACTATTTCGACGAATTTCTCAGATTACAGTCAATGAATTTACAATGCCTTCGCTTGGCACACTCTACCGAGTAGATACAATCAATCGACCTAATCAAAACATCTTAGATCTAGTTCAAGAATTATGCAAAAAACGTCATCGTCATGATCAAATTCTTTGTTTTGTTAGCAGTGTCACTGAAGTTAAACAATGTGTTTCTCTTCTCAATGAAATCAGTCGTGGAATATTGATTGCTCACGAACTTATTCAATCTCAATCAGCCAATGATCAACAACAATTTATCGAACAGGGCAGTATTTTCTTTTCGACAACTGTTGCCGAAACATCATTGACATTTCCATCATTGAAATATGTCATCGATACAGGCATGATTAATATTCCTATTTATGATTCCGAGAAAAAACAAACAACACTCATGGAAATTCGAGCTGCACAATCAACAATAAAACAACGTCTTGGTCGACTCGGACGAACACAATCCGGAGAATATTATGCATTGTATGATTTCAAAGTTGAAGATAAAAAATATCCGACACCACAGATTTGCCAATCGGAATTGATGAATATCGAATTTTCATTGAGAAAATCGATTATTAAAAACGGACTCAATTATCTCAAACAATTCTTACCTGATCCGCCGAATACAAAGGCGATCAACTCAGCAATGGAAGAATTGAAACGTTTACGTGAGTTCTATTTCTATTCTATTTAATGAAACATTGCTTTTGTTTTTAGGTCTTTTGGATACCAAAGATCGATTGACTGCAGTTGGCAGTGAAATTGCTAAATTACCCGATTTCGGTTCATTAGCTATGTCAAAATCAGTTGCAGCTGCATTGAATCAATACGCTTGTGGTCGTGATTTAATCGTTCTTTCATCGATTTTAGGTGTTCTAAATACTTCATCAGTATTAAAATTAATTCCTGATCATCTGAAATGTTCTGACGGTGATTTTATGTCGCTATTAAAAGTTATGAATGTCATTCTCTTAATTCGAGAAAGTGTACATCGTTCACAATTTAATTTAGGCAACATCTGTCGAGCTAAAGGCTTGACGTCGATTCAACATGTTCTTCGACAAGCATTGAGACGATATGAAAGTCTCGAAAAATCGTTCGCACATTTGAAAGAATACTCGAGTAAAGCACAACTATCAAGCGGCGAGAATTGGGAATCGATTGCACGAGCTTTACTCAATGGTTTTCATGAAAATGTTTTCGTTTCTATGAAAGAACTACAAGGTAAAACACATATGTTTACACGATATTCTCCGCCACGATCAGACATTGCTGTACTCGATCTTCAATCGACATTATCAAGAAAATTTCCAAGTCCACCTGTTGCACTTGTTCTTGCACGTGACATTCGTTTTTCATCATCAGTTCGTGCTTCGGCTGTACTTTCATTTGTTGGCGAAATTCAACCGCAATGGATTGAATATACATTTCAGCGGCAGATCAAACTCAATGCTGTCGAACAAGCTAAACTTCATAATGAAAATATTCTTTCAACAGTCAAACAACTTTTTTCAAATGTTCGAATACAATTGAATAACAATGAATTAATTCTCGAAGGATCAGCTGGCAATGTTCTCGAAGCTGAATTAGATATTCTTCATCAATTAATTCAAGAAAAGAGATTTATGTTAACAAATGCTTGGTCAGAAAAATTAGAACCAGCGAAATATAAACTCATGGAACAAAATCTTCAAATTGTTTCTAAAATGCCGAAATTATTCGAACCAATGAAACGTCGATGGGAAACACAAAATCAAGTGAAAATTACAATTAATAATAGTACAATTAAAGATCAAACAGAAATCATCATCGCAGGACGAGATTCACAAAATCAACTTGTCTTTAATGAATTTCAATCGTTTCTCGGTTGGTTAAGACATGCAGCTGTGATGAGACATCCAAATGATGGTTCGTCTATTTTTGAAAAATTTATTATTTCGATTTCATAAAAATAAAAACTTGTGTTTATGTTTTAAGGTATTTCACCACGTATTCTCAAACCACAGATGCGTCGAACTTTTATCCATATAGAAGAGAAAATCGCACGTATAACCGATAGTAAACGAACATCGATTGAGCTTTGGAAAAGTCTAAAAGGACCTCGAGCAACACGAGAAACTCGCATGGAAGTTGTTGCTTGGCTTGCAGTTTGCAAATTCGATTGTCGACTTGAAGGTGGTTTCGTTCGAGATTGGATCGTAGGAGGTTATTCGAATAAACCAGCAGGCCCTTCATCATCGTGGATATCATACAGAATAAATCCTGCCGGTACGCCAATACCTGAGTTAAATAAGGAACTAATACCATGTGATCTCGATTGTCATTTATCAACATATTGGCCATTTGATATCGATCGATTTCTTGATCTATTGCATAAATATGATATCGAATGTGTAGTCGCTCGAGAAGATTGGCGATATATATTATTATTAGATGAACATGCTCCAACAGGTCCATTTACAATGGATCTAATCGAACCACATGTTACTTTGACACATGATCGAATCGATTTCGATGTGAATAATTTATCATTGGAGAAAGATTATACCAAAGAATTAGGCATGAAAGTTGATATACAAAGTAAACCGTATTCGATTGAACTCGAAACCATTGTTCAGAATATAAAAGATAAACGTTTTCAAATTCTACGTCCAATTGATTCGTCTATGGACATACGAATCGCTAAAATGAAAAGTCGAGGTTGGACACAAATGGGACAACCGATCAACGTCATTCCCAATCCACCACAAAAATGTGATGCTATTCTCGTACCTCTACCTACATCAACTGAATTGTATAAACATCTTGTTCAAAAATTAAAAGATACGATTGGTTATCAAGTGAAAATCTTATCAATCGAACAAATTAAAAATCCAGCATTGGAAGACGCTTATTTAGCTATGAAACATCTGATAGCTAAGCAATGTGCGAACAAAATTCCCAATGAAAGAGAACTATTTCATGGAACACATGGCATTGCTATTGAGGGTATTGTTACTGATGGATACGATGACCGATTTTGGGCCAGTGGGAAATGGGGTAGGATAGCAAAATAAAAGTACAAATAATTTCATCACTGATATTTTCTAGGTCATGGAGCTTATTTTGCTCATAATCCAGCAGTTTCCAATGGTTATACACGAGCTAATTCGAATGATCAGACACGTATCATGTTCTACAATAAAGTTACATTAGGAAAAGAATCTGTAGTTCAAGTACTCAATCAAGCACTTATGTCAGCTCCACAAGGTTATCACTCAACACATGGAACATTTGTTGACTATCCAGATTGTGATGAATACATTGTCTATCGTTATGGACAAGCGATGCCATATTTAAAAATAACTTATACAAATTAAAAAAGAATATTTTTGAAATATTGAATTAGTTGAGTTCGATATGGTAATGTTCGTTTAACTTGTCGATCGATCCAAATCTGAATTTGATGTTGATTTTTTGAATTTCGAATAAAAGAATCGTTCGATGATAAATTTTGTTTTAACCACTGATTGAGATTCATACCATCATCATGATCATCATCACAATCGACAACTAGCAAACGTAGATGAATCATGTGTTGAATTAAATCTAGAATCGAATTTCGAGTTTTTAATCGAATTAAAAGTACTTGACATTGTTGACCAAGTGATGATTTAATTAAACGTAAACAATCCGATTTTGTAAAGGAAATTTTTTGTTCAAGAAAATTTAAACGTTGAATCGATGAACTTGTTAGATTTAATAGACATTCGATTAAATCAATAGCAAATATAATTTTCAATGAATATAAATTCGGTGTTTGATCAAATAAAATTTGTAATTGTGAATAATTTCTATGCGAATTGATTGATAGATCTAGATTTTTCAATGAATTCAACATCGAAATATTTAATTTCGATAGATCATGACGAGGAAGTTCGATGTAGAAATGAGATATGTTACTTTTTGAAATTGCATTCGAACAATCGAATGATTTGAAAACATATGGTTGAGTATAGATTGTAATAAGTTTATATGGATCAGATGAATTCCATTGACATCGAACAAACCATTGATGTTCTTCAATCCAAAACGTATCTCGAAATGAATCGAGTATTTCATCAATATCTTGATTATACGAATCCAAACTGAAGATCATTCGTAGATGAAATGTTTTTAAATTAGGTAAATAATTGATAATCAACGATTTCCATTGATCACCATCGATATATACTCGTGATATGTCGATTTGTAAATAGATTAAATTCGAACAGGTTTTCAATAGTTTTTCTAACGAATGAAATGATCCACCAAATGATAACTGAAGTGATTTTAATGACGAAATATCGATATCGAATTGATCGACCGGTGAATATGAATGAACAAGTCCATGAAATTGTCGAAGTGAAGGTGTATGTTTGAATAAATGTGCAAGATTAGTTAAATTCGAGAGAATATATTCGATTGAAAGATGCTCAATCGATGATGAAACTGTTGAAATATCTAACAAGCCAGTTGTATTCAAATATTGAACACCACTCAATTGGCAAACAACTAAATTTTTAAGATTCCAAATATTATCTAATAAATTTGTTATATCTAGATAAATATCATTTTCGTAACGATTTAAAATATGTAAATGAGTTAGAAATTGAAGTGATTGGCATTGATAGATGATTTGATTTAATGTCGGAAGAGAAGAAATATTTGATAATGAAAGAAATTGTAAATGAATAAATCGATCGAGAGTAAAACTTTGCGAGAGAAAATATTCGGGTAGACCAGGGGTTTCGTCATTGGCAAGAGATAATGAAGGTATTTGATCGATGACAAATCGAAGAAGATATTGCGAAATATAATCATATTCATCTTTGGATAATGATTCGAAATTTAATCGATGAGATCGAAAATAAAATTGCAGTAAACAATGAAAACGAATATTTAACTGACGAAAAGCTCGAATAAGATGATGTGTATCAAGATATTCGAATACTTCAATTAGAATTTCATTTGCTAAAGATTCTATTAACATCATATGCATTACTTTTTTTTATTAATAACCTAGTATACAGAGTGTATATATGATCAGTCAACCATTTCATGCGATTAATCTCTTTCTTTCTTTTTCTCCTTCATTTTCTTGCTCGTTCTGTCTTTGTTTAGCACGTGGTTGATTCGTAAATATTTACTTTATTTTGTGTTTATCCAAACATCATATACGAATAAAATGAATAGAATATGTTACCTTTCGAAATTCTCAATGAATTCTATTAATCTTTGTAAATATTATGAATCATGTTTCCTATTTGTAAAAGAAAACGGAATGAATAATAATGATAGAGTAAATTCTTTCATCATTTCAGATTCTTCAAACAACAATGTCGACACATATGTCATTAAACGAGTAAGTGTTCGATGGGGAAAAAAATTTCAAATTCTCAAATGTATATTTTTTTCTAAATAGAATACAAAAGAATTTATCTTCAGCATCCAGTCTTAAACGAGAATTTCTAGGAGATTATTCATTGAATTCACAAACATTACATGTTCTTCAATGGAATTGTCTTGCACAAGGTTTATCCAATCCTCAAGATAATTTTGTTCGTGTCAATAAACAAACTGTTGCTTATGATACACGTAGATGGCGTATTTTAGAACAAATTCTCATTCGTCAACCGGATCTCTGTGCGCTCGAAGAAATTGATATTTACGATTGTTTTCTCAAGGAGCAATTAACTAAATACGGGTAAGTTCACAAACATATTCTTGACATCTAAGAAGAGAATTTCAATTATTTTAGATATACTTGTTTCTTCACTCCTAAACTTCATTCTCCATGTTATTTATTTGAAAAGGATACAGAGAATTTCAAAGGACCCGATGGAATTCTTCTTTGCTATAAAACACAATTATTCAATGAAATTCAACGTTATTTTTATCAACAAAAAGATTCTATACCATCGGGTCAACCATTCTTTGCTGTACTTGAACTTAAACATAAACCATCGTCGACAAATCTCGTCTTTGTTGGTACACATTTAAAATCGAAAACGAAATTTCCAGATATTCGTAACAAACAAACAAAAGCTATTCTTGATTATTTATCGGAACATCATTCAACACAAACTCATGTTATCATTGCTGGTGATTTCAATGGTGAACATAGTGAACCGTATTATGATCAAGTTTTGAAAGCCGGTTTCTCAAGTGCCTATCGAGAGTTTTTGAATGGTCAAGAACCGACATTTACAACGTGGAAAATTCGTGAAAAAAATGGAATCGAAGATGACCAATGTCATACAATTGATTATGTCTTTTATAAATCCGAAGGTTTCCTGCCGAAGGCTATTTTAAAATTACCAAATCGAGATGATATTGGAGTTAATGCACTTCCATCAGATCAATATCCATCAGATCATTTAGCGTTAGAAGTGATTTTTAATATAAAATCTTGAAAATTTTATTCTATTTTTTAAACAATATAAATTCAAATAAAAACTCTATTTAATATACATATAACTACGATTATACGTTCCAGCAAGAGTATCAAATGTCAGAGTCATATTGCTAACAACAGAATTTACTTGCTGAAAAGAATATTGAATGAATGGTCCCGTACTAGATGCTAAAACATAGAGATAGTTCATATAGTAATTATTGACATTTTGATTGAAAATTACCTTGAACACCAACTGTACAATTCGAACCTTTATCACTTATATCATAGTATTTATATTGAACAATATTAGGTTTGTTTTCAAAGAATACTATTTGAAAATGATAGTATTCATGTGGTGCTAGATAATGACTGCAGTAATATTCAAAGATAAGTGTACGATTTGGATTATTACCAATTGTTTGATAATATATACCTTGTGATGTATTTTCATACACAAAAAGATCATCCCAATATCCAAATGCTGTTGCACCAGGGAATATATCCGTCGGTAAAACGGTTTCTGTGAATTCTCGAGAACAATTTTCAAGACAAAGAACCTTTAAAGCACGTATTGTTCATAGTGAAAAGTAATTTTCTCAATATACTTACGCCATTCGTTGTCACATGAATTGTACTAGTTCGTATATTGTATAAAGAGATTTCAAATGGAATATTCATTTCATAAAATGTATCATCAACTGATCCATTTAGAGTAGCGGTAAAGATTGGAATAGGATCTGATAAC
>ERZ778019.1912-NODE-1912-length-23600-cov-13.768316_pt1 | contig 23600 bp, 28 predicted proteins | sample MGYA00375749_ERZ778019 | MGnify/ENA primary metagenome ERZ778019 (study PRJEB29350, sample SAMN05389821) | bioreactor metagenome | isolation source: Ammonium sulfate bioreactor | place: South Africa: University of Cape Town | collected 2014-03-17 ... | reverse complement strand
TGAAATGACATGGCGGTGAAATATCACTTTTTCGTATGAAACGTCGACTAAATTTGCGTTTCGAATAATTGTCCGTAAAGAATTGATTTTGTTTAATATACGAATAGAATTGTGTGAAGAATTTCTCATCGATCGTTTCAAAACGTAACATAATCGATGATTGATTCGATGAATGACGAAATGACAGCGTCAGATTCGCTGGTTGAATGATATTCGATCGTGACGTGATCCGATCTGACCAAAGAATAAAACCACTTTGTTCATCGACGATTAACAAACGTAATTCCGATGAACGACGAGGATTTAAACCGGTATTATGCAACCAAATCGGATAGCCACGAAACAGATATTTCCATTGTTCCAACGAACAAACTTCGAGATCAGTTATGTGAAACAATCGAACGAGACAAGGACAAACATGAACATAGGAACCCATCGATGAATAAATCGATTGAAGACGTTCGATGAGAACATTCGTATTGATCGGCTGTTCATCGAAAATTTTCCCATCGAGTAATTCGGAAAATCTTCGTTGAAGTTTTTCTAATTCATCACAATTCCATTGATCTGTATTGTTATTCGTTTTCATTGTCAATAAAGGTTTAACAATTCCAATTTGTTTTTTTTCATTGACTTGAATGTCATGAATTGGATAATTGACTTTCGATTTTAATCGAGGCGTTTCTTTTAATTCTCCACGACGTTTCAACGGTTCACTTTTCATATGCGTCTGCCAAATGATCTGTTTACCATCGATTTTGGAAACGAGTTCCATCGCTTTTTTCTTCTCTTTCTTTCTATAAAGCAGAACATAAAAAAGAAATGATGTAATAAAATGTAAAAGAAGTTTGCATGTTGAAGGAGAAGACGAAGGACAATGTCATTATTTGGACACTCAGAGAATAATTGCACGTTTTAAACTCCGTGCAAAGGAAGTTGGCCTTGCTTCGATATGAACAAGGTGCAGAATGATTCAATATACATGAGGAAGAAGAGAACCATTTCTTTTTCTCTTCCTTCTTCTTCTCCTCCTCCTCTCGTGTTAATCCTCTTAAACGCAAACAAGATCGACCGATTAGAAGAACAAAGTGTGTCGATCTCGTTATATAATCTCGATCGCTTCTGTCTATTGAATCAACTTTCAACTAGCCGCATGTCAATCGTATTTACAAGTGTGTCTTCATTTTGTCACTGTTATTTGCATAGATCAATAAATCACATTGCTTGTTCGCAGAACAGTTTGTGCCGGAATCGAAGTGTTAATGATTATAAGTCGAACAAATAATCACTGATGAGAATCAAAGGAAAAGTGAACAATGTATCGAAGAGAGAAGAACAGATGTTAACGATTAGAATCTGCGTGATAGAACGAACGAGCGATTATCTAATGTCGAATACGTTTACTTACATTTTGTTCAAGGTCGTTCCGAGAATATGTTTCTCTGTTAACTATCATCATTTGATTAGAACGGGAGATAGAACATTTTTTTTTCAATCTCAATCAATTCGATTAGCAATCGATTCAATAGAATCTTATCTCCGTTAGTCCGTTGACGAACAAGGATACTCTTTCTTTTCTTTTTTGTTCTTATTATTGGATCGAATTCCACATGGATCATCGAATGACTTGAGTAAAACTTTACTGACATCTTATTATCAATATTCAATGACTACTCACATCGATAGAAATCATTTTCTTTCTACTCTAAGCAATGATAACTACGCGTTTAGTATTTTGTTTGTTGATTATCGTATCGATATTGACGTTTTGTTGTCAAGGTCAAAACGAAATTCGTAATGCTGTCAAAAAGAAAGCCAATCGAAAGTATAAGGAAGTGGAACAACAAATTGAAGAAGCAACAGAAGATGTTCGTCGTATTAAACAACAAGTAGCTGCACCGTTTCGAAAGGCAGGTCAAAAAGTGAAGAAGAAATATCGAAATACTCGTCGAAAGATCAAACAAATTAAACAAGTGATCAATTCGTAAAATAAAATCAATTTAAAGAGTGAAATGATAGACGCTTGACCTTTTTTTTTCATCTCTTATCGATATAAAAAAAATAGATTTTGCTACATCATTCAAATCATTTTCTTTTTACAATAAACAATGTTAACTACACGTTTAATATTTTGTTTGTTGATTATTGTGTCGATATTAACGTTTTGTTGTCAAGGTCAAAATGAAATTCGTAATGCTGTCAAAACGAAAGTCAATCGAAAGTATAAAGAAGGTGAACAAAGAATCGAAGAAATGAAAGACGATGCTCGTCGTGTTAAACAACAAGTAACAGCTCCGTTTCAACAGGCGGGTCAAAAAGTAAGAAAGAAATATCGAAATAGTCGTCGAAAGATTACACAAATCAAACAAGTGATCAATTCGTGAATTATGAACTTTTTCTCGATTAGAAATCCCATATATTTATTTAGATAGAAAATAAAATTCTATAATCTTTGTCCGTATTTTTGAAAAAGAAATTATTTATTTAAATAAGAATCTAAAGTTTGTCGAAGTACATCCGGACGATCGGTGAATAAAATATCAACGCCGAGTTCGATCATTTCCTTTTGTACATCAGGAAGATCGAGTAATGAACCAACTAAAGCCAACGGTTTGCCAGCTTTATGTAAAACATCGAGTAATTGTTTTGTTAGTAGAGCTCGTGTGTGTGATTCAAGAAAGAATCCAAGAATATCATGTTCAAACGCATAATTTTCATCGACTTGTCCTTGTTTATAAGCTTGAACAAATTTCATCATTGTTTCGATATCTGCACAGATTGGAATCGATAAAGGTTTTTGTTTTTGCACTTCTTTGTTAATTGTTCGGTCGACAGCACCGAAAATAACACGATCTTCGAGATGATATCGTTGGATTGTTTCGAGTGTTGATGAAACGGCGTTGGCATCTTTCATATCGAACAAGTAAACCAATGAAGTTCGTGAAGCAAATTCATCTAAAACTTGATCTAAAGTGAGCAAATCAGAATCGATTTGTCTCAATTGTTCGAGAGTGTTTTCAGTGACATGTAATCCTTGAATAATTCCATCATGATTCAGAACAAGTTTGTCATCTCGACTTTTCCAAATATCGATCTCGAGTATTTGTGTTCGAGCATCATTGACAGCTTTGCGATAGGTTTCTAATGTGTTTTCTTTTCCCCAATGACGACCACCACGATGTGAACCATGAATAGGCAATGATGAAATAAGTTTCGCTAAAACCGGGAAACGTGATGACATTCTTCGTATTCAAATCAAAATGATTCATATAAAGCAAATATAAATTATGAGATGTCGCCTCAAACAGATGACAGGACTGTCTCTTTAGATTTTATAAAAAAAAATCAAGTTATCAGTAGATTCAAATGTTTTGAATAATCTCATTTCATTTCAATTGGCGAAAGCAAATAACAGCCGTGTCTCGAGATTGCAACTTTTTCTCAGAGATACTTTGTGCCGAAACTTTAATACACGTCGAATTGATTTGATTCGATTTTCATATCTACTATCATAAAAAAATATGTAAATTGACTTTGTCCAAGAGATTTTGTTTTACAAATAGTTTAACACTCTCTCGGCCACCATATTCCAGCAAAATAATTCTTCGCATGTTCTGGAAATTCAAAAACTGATTTCTCTATGAAACACATTAATTTTCCACAGTTAACTCTTGTTTCATCCCGTTGAAAATTATTTGTAGCAAGTTTCAACGGTTCAAAGCTAATTAATAGATCAACATTGTTTGACAAACATATTTCTGTGTCCAACAAAAATAGTTCGAGATAATCGACGTGTGCATCAAGAAGATCAAGGAGTTCAAGATGAGGATAATTGATAACTGTCATATCTTTATCGTTGTATGTTTTCTTTTGTTGTGGTTCATTGTTCTCTATTCTCAATTCTTTTATCATTGGAAAAGATTTCGAAATTCGAGTGAAAAATTCACGTTCAAATGGACGTTCATCATAGAGTGACAAAATAGTAACACATTGAAATAAACCACCTGGAAATTGATTCGAAATCTTATAAGTTTTCATTCGATACGGATAAGAATGAATAAAACATTGACTACTTGTTCATCCGAAATGATCCGTCCAAGCAATTATTTGATTAGCTGGAAAATCGACGAATATCAAATGTGAATTCTTTCAATTGTGACATATATTTAATGATATTTTCTTTCAAATCATTTCCATCAACAAGTCCTCGATTACGAGCAATATTAAGACGCAAATCGAGTCTTTCCAAATTTATCATAGAATTGTGTTGAACTTAAACTTTTATAATGCAAAGAAAAACATTTGAGATTAGGTAATTTCTTCTAGAATACAAAGTAAACTTGATCTTTTTTAACTTCAAAATAAAAGATCTACTTGATTGACAGTTATTGCTTGTCGAAATTCAATTCTGCCAATTTGAATACGAGCGATTTGAAGGCGTGGAAAGCGTCCACTGAGTAAACAAAGACAGTCATAGAATGAATGTACGTCCACATGCAATTCCAACAGACTCGAAGAATAAACAGTTCGAAATGAAGAATTCAAAAATAAATCTTCATTCCACCAAGGATGGAGATGAAATTTTAAACACTGTAGAACCAATACACTGATTATGCTGAATATAATCCAGGGAATCTCAATGGAAATCTTCCAAAGCCACTACCAACAACAAATTCAGTTGATGACCTGTTGGATTTCTTAATAAATGATTGAAAACTCGAACCAAACATCTCTCTCTCTTTCTTTTTCTTTTTTTTATTTGAATAAATACGAAGAGAAGACATATATATCTCTCTCTCGATGACGTCAAAATGTCGCGTTAGATTTTATTCTCAAAATAGTGTAGATCGTGACAATTTTTTTTTCATATATAAATAAAGAGGGCTAAATGCTTGGTATTGTTCGAATGATCGATGTTAGGATTTGAAAATTGACAAAAATATTCATGACGATAATCAAAAAAAAACGGTCACCGGAATACGAAAAAGAAAAAAAACGAAGAGAAGAGCAGAGGATATGAAGAAACGAAAGAAAGAAAGAAATTTTTAAGAGTAAGAAAACAACACACATCACAAATTGGGCAAGTCATGTATATCAAAAGAACAATCTCCGAAAGTTGTTCGTTCGAAATCTAAAATCGCTTCGACATCTAAATCAAACGTTGATGTTGGCAATGGATTCGGCGCATTATTCGGCAAATCTAAGTCCATCGTCGATGAATCCGGCAGTTGATTGAATAGAAAATTATTCGATGACGATGGCGATGAAATCGACGGCGGCGTCGAAAGAATCTTTTGTCGATCATTCGATGGTTTGGTCTTATTCATTTGATGTCGCATTATAGCAACGACCATTCGACGAAACAACGGACTCGATCGGTCCATTGTCTTCAATTTCTTACTCAATTTCGACGATATGATTTGATCGAGTTCGTAATCACGTTGAGATGGCGATGGAGATTGAGATGCAGCTGACGGAGATTTTGATAATGATGAATATGCACTATCGATACCTGAATTAAATGTATTGTCGTTTGTATTTGACGTTGACGGCGGCGATGATTTGAGCATATCATGAAGAATATTCGGTATGGGCTGTGCGGCCGATGACGTAAACGATTGATTCTGAGAGTTCGGTTGCAAAAGACTGTATAGATTTTTATTCATATCTCTGACAGATGTAAATGATTGTTGGTTCGATGTTGTCGTTGTTGTTGTTGTTGATGATGGATAGAATTCATCGGATGATGACGATGTATGTTCATTGGAAAAGAGATAGTCGAATGACGATGGCGTTGAATTATCATTCGAAATCGTTTTATTGAGACGGCGTCGTTCGGGTTTCGTGCAGTTTTCATTGGACTGAACGCGACGACGACGACGGACTTGTCTCGCGCGCGGATCGATCGTCCACCAACTCGATTTGCCGGCGATCTCGTTCGGAATACGAACGAATCGATTGTGTAATGATAAATTATGTCGAATCGAATTCTTCAAACAAAGATTTCGAAATACTTTTCTTATCTCGCGAAAAGACAAAGTTTTTTTACCTTCCAACCTGTGCTACTTTTCCTATCGCCTTTATCTCGAAAATATGGTACATATTGAATCATCCATGAGTAGATTTGTGACAATGTTAATCGTTTATCTTGACTATTTTCAATAGCTCGAGCTATGAGTTCTGCATAGGACAGATTTCCCCACGCATTTTTTCTCGATGTTTGAGGATCGTTGAGACCGAGTTCTTTTTCGATGACAACGGCTAAACGTGGATCGTATTCGACTGTTTGCCGACAATTACTTGTCGATGTTGCTTCTAATTGATCGTCCGATGGAAAATCATCATCTTTGCCGATCGGATCACAAAAATCATCGAGAAATGTCGAATGATAACTGGAATTCGGATCGGTTAGAATCGTTGACGAATACAAATGTTTATCATTTGGATTTTCATTGAAATCATCCGCGAGAACAGATGATGAACTTGCAAGCATTGATTTGACCTAGAAAATCAGGTTAATTAACAATTTATCTCATCAAGATAACATAAAGAGACAAAAAAAAAGGCGAAAAATATGTAACCTAGTACGTATATTCATCGAATCATTCGCGATGGATTGGGATAATCATTTGATCTTTTAACAGGATTCGTTGCCATTTTGATTGAAGAAGAAACAATGAAACAGCTGGCGTGTGTGTGTGTGTGTGTGTGAGATTAGAACTCATTTCTCTCTCTTTTTCTCTCTCTTTCTCATGAAAACCTCGAACGTAGAAATGTTTGACATTGATCTTGATTTGTTTCAGTTGCTATAGAAACGAGAACGAGCTATTTTTTGATCTTTCAACGTGCGAATGACCTTGAGAGAAGAATATTTTCTTGTTGGCTAGTTGTATGTGCACTCCCTTTGTCCAGTTGAAGGTCTTTATTGATGACATAAGAACGGCCTTGACGAGATGATGTACTCGTACTTTTAATATAAACGGCCTTGTTCTTTCTTTTCTCATCGGCGCGTCATGCGCAAACAGTTCTTGAGCTCAAGGTCGACTGACGCGCCACAGAATAACATCGATTCATGTTCAAGGTTTTTTTTTTGTGTGTTAAGATAAGAAGAAGAAAAAAGTCTTGATGATGAACGAACACTAAAGTTGAATTTCGAATAAAATCTTACCTATTTCGGCAGATGACCAAGAAATGAATTTCTTCTCAATAATAAAACTACACCAAAAGAATATAAAAATCCAAGATCGATGTATGTGCGCGTGTGTATTTCGAAGAAAGAAAGAAAGAAATAATAAAACAAAAAAAAAATTGAAAAAGAAATGTTGTTGGTTATCTAGAATAAATGCGAATAGACAATGGTCAGAATTGTTTTCTTCGAAGACGAATATTGAGATTTTATTCGAAATACAAACGTTTTTTGTGTGACCTTGTCATTCAAGGCTAGCAAAGTTCGACAACAATTATATAGAACGTCTGAGCGTCGTCGCTTCTAGCGGCTCATAGACGCCGACAGTCCTTGAACAAGAACGACGACGGCGGTGTTGGTAGTAGTAGCAGCTAACATCGAAGAGAGAGAGACAACTTATTTTGCTTTTCTTCTCTCGCTTTTTCTTCTTCGACAAGGAGAAGAGAAGAAAAAGAAGACGACGAGACTCTTCTCTATTTTTTTTTCTCTCTCTCTCTCTCTCTCTCTCGTTTTGCATAGCTCATTACTGATGGTGACCAACGTTAGTCAAAAAAGAAAAGAATGGATAAAAAACCTTTTCTCTCGTCTCTTGTTATAATACCGGAGTAGAGTATATAGCGAGAAACGACCTTGGAATGCATAACGACTCGTTATGGAAGGTCTTTTCTGCTTGAGGCACATAGAATCGTTGTTGATGAGGATGATACTCGATTACTGCACTCTCGTTCTTCATTCACTTCGCCGTTCTTTTTTTTTTCTTCTTCTCTTCGTTGCTTTCGCTCTACCGACGAATGAAGAACGATCATCTGACACCCTTACCGTGTGCATTAGAAAGCTTCTTTAGTGTCATCAGACAGTCATTTATTATTCATTTGTTTCAACAAAAAAAAACGAGAAAAAGAAAAGGAGAAAAACGAATGACAATGTCAAATCAACGAATAAATGACTAGTTCAATATCGATCTTCTTTATTCATAAAAGTTAAAAATACGTTGCATTAACAGAACGTCGTCGAGTTAAAATCGATTGAAAATAGAATTGATATTCCGGATGAAAAGATTTCGGCAGATATTTAGCTCCGATTTGCCGTTGAGCGAGATCGAACAAACACAAAGTTCGAAGCGTTGGAGCTAAAAGAAAAAGAACAAAATGTTTTAAAATAAAAACCAAGCAAATTCCTCTACCGAAATCGAAAACATAGAGATCGTTTTGATCGTAGAGTCTCATTTGATTGGCCTCGTTTTCATTGTCAGGATTTTGATTGTGCGCTGTCGAGAACGGACTCGTGCCGCCGAACATGTACATTCGATGGCCGATGACAACGCAGCATTGCCGTCGTCGAACGATCGGTTCGGCGATGCCACGCGGCCGAATTCGACGCCAGATCGACGTCAACGGGTCGAACTCGTGTAAATCATTGAAATGCAAACCGATTATATTATTAAAACCACCGAATATGTACAATTTACCATTATAATGAACTAAAAACAACGAAAATCTTTGCTTTTTTTAAATTAAAAAAGAAAAATACAAACATGCAGAATGTGATCGTCGTCCGCAAGGAGCCGGTTGTTGGCTCGTGACTGTCAGCCAGGAATCGTCCTCGGGGTCGAAAACATACAGAGAATTATCGTAGACATTCTGAGAGATTTGCTGAGGGCCGATTTGATCGTATCGGCCGCCGAATATGTACATTCGATTGTTGATGTTCGTTGCCGAGTGAAAATCTCGGCTCAGCGGTATCTGATCGGTCGGCTTCGGGCAATGTAAATGCCACGACGAACGTTGGAAATCAAACGAAAAGAACTCATTCGAAAATTGTTGAGTCTAAACAAAAAAAAAACGAATTCACAAATCGAAATTTCGAAGAATTTTTTACATCGTCTTCGAATCCACCGAAGATATACATCCGATTTTGAATGACACACGCTGAATGACCGTCACGTGCGCTCGGTACGAGCGGACCGACAGTCGGAATGATCGACCATTGGTTGAGTTCTAGAGCAAGTCAAGTTTGATAAGAAGAGAAACAAAAGGAGATTTTACTTGGATCAAAACAAAATAGGCGATTACATGCGCGCGGATGATCATTTCTTCCGCCCCAAAGATAGAACTTTCGATTGTAAACAACAACCGTATGTCCGTAGCGCGAGAACGGACTTAATTGATACTGAACATCGGTTTTAGCTGGCTTATGAATCGAATACCATTTGAATGTATCTACAAAAGCACGTAATTACAAAACCCAAAGAAGAAAAACAAACGTACGGATATTAAAAACATGAATATCAATCGGCGTAATTCGAGAATAATCCTCCGTATTCGAATAGCCACCGAATGAATAGATGAAATTATCTAATTCAGCTGCTGCGTGATTGACACGGCGTGGACCGTTTTCTATGCACTCGATCCAGTACATAATTTGTTGTGCTTGTGAAATTTTTACTTCGACATCACTCACTCATTCATTCATTCAGATAAATATGTCCGTTTGAACCAGTCAGATTTCTCTGAACTCTCAACGCCATCTATAGATCAAAGAACATATCAAATCTGGTCTGCAGACGACGAGCCACGGAATGTATAATTAAATGAATTTTCATTTATAACATTGAATAGCTAATCAATATGTTTTCTTGTCTGCAATCAATACGAAAGTTAGATAGACGTAAAAAAAACATATTTCTCCGGAAGAAAATCGAATAGTTTTGTATTATAACAACGCTTGGCTTGTTGAAAAGCCGATTAGTTTGCCGTACGTTTCTCTTTTTCTTTCATAACTAATAAATACTTATGATTAGTGAGAGTTATTCGAGTACGTGTGCAAGAAAGTAAATAGCACTTGAAAAGTCTGTATTCATTTCAGTTTTAGCTTTCTCAAGACTAGACAAACTCAACGAGACTCGTAGGTATAATTAATTACAGATTTCATTCGTCTTTTGTTTTGTATTTGTTTAACCATTGATAACGGTTGAATGAGTTAATTAGTATGCGTGACTGATCTATTCAGATTTAATGACATTAGATACTGTAGAGACGGAAAAAAAAGAGAAAACATCGAGATAATGTTTCAATCAGTGTAAATATTCAAGGAACGAAGAATACGATTGAATGGAATATAGATGGGTTCGATGTTGGCTGTTTATTTCCTTATCTTTTGAGTAATTAAAACTAAACTTAGCCAGCTGCTGCTGTTTTTGATCATGCTGTTGGAAAAAAGATGAGATTACCGAGTTGAAATAATTCTATTTTTCTTTCAATATTAGTTGAGGTTTTGACAAGGTAATGAAAGACATGGGTATTTGTATTTCTCTTGTTTTTTTTTAGTTATTTTCTAATTTCTATGTTCGTTTTCTGTCATTTGTTATCTTTTTCTAGTTAGTGACATAGTTGGTCACTCGAACCAATCTTTGACGCGCGTATTTTTTTTTCTTCTCTCTCTCTCTCTCTCTCTCTCTCTCTCTCTCTGTTTCTCTGTTATTATTCTCCTTGTCGATAGGAATAAGTTCTGTTCGATGAGATGTCGAATGTGACATGTTATTTATCGAGTTTTTCGTTACGATATTAGAATAAGAGAAGAAAAAGAGAAACGCTGTGCTTCCTGTTCGATGTTATACTCTCGCTTCATTGTGTCCAATTATTCTCGATAGGAGAACAGTGAATGACATCGTAGCTCGTTTATTTCTGGTTTAATTAGAAGACAACATTCTAGTGATCACTTTGAATATACGTTGTTCCTTTTTTTTAAAGAGGAAAATGTGAATCGAGGTTTGTCTTTTACTTATGTTTCAAGATAAAGATATGTCGTTGGATAATGATATATATCGTTGGTATGCCGATGTTGTCGTCTATCGTGGTTTCGGTCCGTTGATAGCGTGTTTAGGCATCGTCGGTGGAACACTTTCGTTACTTGTATTTCGTCGAAAATCACTTCGAAAGAAGTCCTGTTCGATTTATTTTCTCTATTTGGCATTAGCCGATCTCTTATGTATGATATGTTGGCTTGTTTATTTTGTTTTACCATTATATCATATTAATATTCTTATATATTCGAATTTTTTCTGCAAAATTTTCATTTTTGCAATGTATTTTGCTTTTGATTTAGCCAATTATATTCTTGCTGTTTGGTAGGTTGACTGATTTTTGTTTTCTCTCCTTGTAAATAAGATTTTTTGGAAGCTATGCTTATCATATGTCGGCTCGAATTTATTAATCTTGCTGATTGACATGTCAAGAAAGAGAGAAAAAAGAAAACCCGAAGATTTAAGTAGTGATAATTAAAGAAAAGAGCGAATTTGCCTTCGAATAATTAATAATAAAAATAAACTAAACTGCTAACATTTATATTTAGTTCAATTGATCGTGCAATGAGTGTTCTATTTCCAATTGAAAGTCGAAAATTTTGTCGATCCAATATAGCTCATCTAATGGTTTTTATATTTGTATTTATTTTCGGTATACTCAACGGACATTTACTCTACGGTTTTGTTATTCGTGATGTACCCATCGATGTCAATCAAACCATTGAACATTGTACTGTTCGAAATAATTCGGAGAGCTATCTGAAATTCTTTCATATCTACGATTCGTACGTTGACGTTATTAAAACGAATATGATTCCGTTTGTGATTATGAGTTTGTGTAATATTATTATTATTCTACGCGTTTGCCGTTCGAATTCATCGTTGAATTATTCGCGTAAGAATCGTTGTCGAAAATCGAAGAGAAAATTCGAAAAAGATCGACAATTAACATTGATGTTAGTGGGCTCGGTGATTGCCTTTCTTTTTCTTACATTACCTACGGAAATCAATGATATCATTCGAACACATTCACCGGGCAAAATTGTCACAGCAAAAGATTATCTCTTTTCAGCTGTACTTCTCTCTCTTGCACATCTTAATTATGCCGTAGGAGTTTTTTGTTGTTTTTAGTTCTTTGAAATGTGGTTCATTTAGGTCCATTTTTATATTTATACGCTCACTGGAGAAGTCTTTCGTCAGCAATTAATTAAATTACGACCGATCAATATTCTTTGGCCGTATATGATCGCACTTCTTCGATGTAAACGTTCGTCAACGAAAGTGACCGACGATGATGCAAGTCTAACAACACGACGGCATGATTACGACAATACATTAACGCCCAATATTGACATGGATATGTCAGTTTTAACAGCAAAATTTCAAGATGAAAATGAGAGTTTAATGACTTGAGTTTGAATAAACAATTTTTCTTTTCTGATTAATTGAAAACAAGCAAACAGGAAATCAATATGTTCCGGAAAAACGGATATAGCATTCCTCTCATTCTTTCTATTCTTTTTTTACGTGATATATTAGTACTATAGGCGAGGTTATAATGATCGATCAAAACGACATTAGCATAGACGGTTATTTTATCTTCGATTTACAATAGGAAATCAACGATTTGCATATACATTTATGAATAGTTTAATAAGATGGAACTGACATTGACAAAATATCATTGCATTCGATTATAATGAAACTATAAATCAAAGGATTTTGTTCTTTTGGCTATACAAACTATCCGAATCAATGCTAATATCTCAAAAGTTTTTCATTTATTAGTAGCGAAGAAATTTTTGTACTCGATGATTGTTTTGATCGACAACATATAAATTCAGTTGATTGTCGAGTCGAATCGATGTTGGACCGTTGAGAAGAGTTGAATTACTTCCTGGTACATTTGTAACACCAGCAATAGTTGTCCCATTTAGTTGCGAAGGTAAAAAGAACTGAATACGATTATTATATCGATCAGCAACATAGATATTATCCATTGGATCAAACATTACATCAGAAGGATTTTTAAATTCACTTGATGAACTGCCTGGTAAACCATTATTATTACCAACAACTGATGTCCAATTGTTGATTCCAATTGAAAATCGAAGAATACTATGTGTGTAAGAATTCGCTATGAACAAACTGTTTGTTAATTTATTTACAAACACTCCAACCCCATAGTTGAGTTGATTTCTATTTCCACCAGCTCCATTTCCTCCAGCAACCAACGTACCCGATCCAGTTCCATTAAGTAGATAACGCATTACTCGAAAGTTCCAATGATCTGATACATAGATAATATTCGATTCATGGTCCCAGTATAAACCATATGGGTTATCTAATCGATCTACCGAATTGCCACATATTCCTACAATAATAAGATATCAATCTGTTTTCTTTTTCTTAACTGAATTTGTATACCATTTCCAGCTATTATATGACCTGCCAGTGTATTTTTCGGCCAAAATAAGACTCGACAATTGAGTCGTTCTGATATACAAAGATTTTGGTCAGCATCAACTTCAATGCTTACTGCCTCATTGAATTCAACTAAAGTTGTTCCACTATTTCCATTCGCATTTCCAGCAATAGTTATTCCAATTGATGAACCCCGAAAGAACTTTTGTACTCGATGATTATATCGATCAGTCACATACATTGAATTATTCCAATCAAATGTCAAATCCCATGGTTTATTCAACTGATTAGACGCGATACCCAGTGTTCCGTTTCCAGCAACGGTTATGCCCGAAGAGTTCCATCGAAGAACAACTGTTTCAGTTTTATTAATTTTATTTGATGGAGATCGAGTTAACAAGATAATGAGAATAATCAAAACAGCGATCAAAATTAATGTTAATAACAAATAACAAAGGACGATTTTCAAAGTCGATTTTATCTTCTTTTTAGACTTTCGATGATAATCATCAGACAGATTTCTATCATCACTCGACCAGGATTGAGTCTAAATTACAAAATGAATTTTTCACATTTCATTTATCTCATTTAATCTACCGAATAACGAAAACGATTTGTTGGCGAGGGATTTTGTATTCCTGTCAAACTCGATTTTATCTTCGTTTTCGACTTTCGGTGAGAATCATCACTCGATGAGAATTGACTCTAAATTACAAAACGAATTTTTCATATGTTACTTATTTCATTTAATCTACCGAATAAACGAAACGATTTGTTGATAAGGGAGTTTGTATTTTTGTCAAACTCGATCGAATGCTAACATGAATAATCTTGTTTGATTCTCGACCAACATTTTTCATTCTTTTTTTGTGTGGAATATCTTGACAGTGGAAGACATTTGATTTTATTTCGAAAGCAAGAAGCCATATCAAATTTGCATAAGTTTTCAATTTCTAATAAGGAGCCAATAATGCATAAACAATCTATTTTTCTTCAAATCAGAAATCAAGACACTTTAAATCATGTATATACATTTATTTGATCAAAACTATCATTAAATATACGAAGATCAGTATTCTCATGGGTAACAATTTGAGTAAGAATTTAATACAACTGAGAATAGTTTCTACGGACAGTCGTATCGATAGATCTGGGTATGAATCAATAATAAATTAATTGTCGATTTGAACTCTCTTGATTTTTATTCATTCTTATTTTATTATTGATATTTATTTCTTAATAAAATAAAGAAAAAAAGGACTTTCTGAATTTTGTTTATGAGTATAATCATCTATTAATTAGAAAAAAAAAACCTTTCATTTTTATTAAATTTCGGAATAAATAAATTGTACAAAGAACGAAAAAGCACCATTCTAAAGTCATATATGACTAGATACAATTATGGTCGTGGTCGTTGTGTGGTGTTGTAGTAAGATGTTGGATATGGTACAGTAAATTTCCTTACTAATGGTGGTGTATAATCTTTTTTGTCGATATTTAAACGTGGAAAATCATTTTTTAATTGCTCAGTAACACCATTGACAACATTAGCAACGAATAGTTGAGGGTCAATGGTTTGATTTGAAAATCTCGTTTGAATAATTGGTGATGCAGGTAGATTTTGCATTGTAGAGGGTGTTTCATTGAGTATCAATGGATCAAATGAAAGAATATCGTTTTCAGGAGATTTTACAGGCGAATAATCACTAAAATCAATGAGAAATAGATCTTCGGATATCGTAGGAGGTGCCTTTGGCACTGGTGGTGCTGGTCGAGTAACAACAGCACGAGTTTGATTGTTGGTTTCATTCAATTGCAGAATATTTGAAACAACTGAACAGAAAAAGAAAATCATTGCAAAAAAAAAAACAAAAGATTGGAGAATTTTTCGAACAAACGAACTTTTAACATTCTCATCTCGTTCATTCGAATCAATTGGTGTTACTATTGGATTGCTTAGGATGGTTCTACAATAAAAAAGAGAGCAAAAAAACTTAAAGTTTTTTATGTTTGATGGATCATACTCATCGATTTTATCGATTTTTCCCCACGAAGGTCCCTGTCCAGTTCCGTGTCGATGTCCCGTATGAATAAAACTGCCTTTGACAGGCCAACTAATTCGATCATTCGTTTTCGTTGTCGTCGTTTCCAAGCAAATTCTTGGAAACAGACCGACTTGTTGCGTTCGATGATTTTGTCCTTTCCACAAAGGTTTATCTGCAAATGCATCGAACACACTGACTGTATCACCACGTACTAATGTCAATTGATTGATTTGTTTATTATCTCGAATAACTCGATACTGATTAGGTCGATATTGATTCAATAATTGAACAATTCGCTGAAATTTCGGTCGATCTTTCGAATTCAATGACCAACAAAGCAACAACAACGAATAGATCGACGGTGGGCAAATGCTCGGACAATGAAGACGTTCATTTCGTTCTTCTAAAGCTTTCAATATCTTCAAAGAGAGAGAGAGAGAGAGAGAGAATAGAACAAAATTTCCATTCGAGTTTATCTTACATCCTGTGGCGATGCGCCACCCCATGGTTCTTCTTTGCCTAGTGTAAATATTTCCCAAAGAGTCACAGCAAACATCCAAACATCGGATGACGATGAAAATTCTTGTCGTCGTAGACTTTCCGGTGCACACCTAAATCAATCAATCGATATCTTCAAGCTATTTAATTGATAATTATTCCGGCAAATTTGATGATTTTTGTTTTCCTTCGGGTGTTAATGCTCTTTGATTCTCTATTCTCGTCTAAACTAATGACTCGATCGATTGATTTGTTTAGATTGACTCGATTGAACATTTCGTATATCTTCTTCTAGACAAAATAAACAAAACATTTCTCTTGACATTATATCAAAAAGAGAGAGAGAACGAGAGAAAGAGAGAGAACTCTTTGCGTCTATGTCAGTAAGATTGACGGTTGATTCGCTTCGAGTGAGAAACAAAGTGCTGATCAATTAAATTCTTAACTCGAAGAAAAAATATTTACGCAATTGATCGAAAAAGTTTCATTTTTTTTCTTCTTCTTCGTCTCTTTCGATCAACTGAAGAGAGAAGAAGAACAAAAAAAGCTCGACTGTTTAAATCAAGGTAAATACGAAAGTCTAATTAGATACGAGTGCGAATATGTTAACACATAACACACGTTCATTCGCTTGCTCGTTCTTCTTTTTCTCTCTCTCACCCTCTCTTCATATATCGAAGTTGTTGCTTAACAACGAGCCTATCGTTTATTTGAAGGTTATCTCCATTCGCATACATACGCACATATTCTCTCGTTTATCGACCAAAAATGGACTTAGAAATGGAGATTCCGATTTGGTACAACGGTAAAATGAAATGGATTTCCAATTTAACCACACGTTCGACGTGTGCAGATGTGATTCAAGCGATTCTCTCGACCGATGAGAATTATTTCCCATCGACAAATAACGAGTATATCGTTTACGAATCATGGCGTGGCGTTGAACGTCCGCTGAAAGCTCGTTGTCGTTTGCTGAAACTTTGGAATTCGTGGGCAGGCGAATCGGCCAATGTCACGCTCACACTCCGAACTCAACAACAATCGACTTGTACACATTTGTTATTACGAAAACAAGAGAAAAAACTCGACAAACTCAAACGACAACTCAAACGAACCGACAAACAAATCGAAAAATTCTCGCAAATCGAACACAATCATCAATATTTGACCGTCTACCGATCGATCATTCAAACCCAAACGCAATTAGAACATCAACAACAACTTATTTCGAAACTTCTGCTCGAAATCGAAGCTGAAAATCGGTCCGATTTCAATCCTGACGAATTCACTCATCTGCTCACCGATGTTAACCAAACGTTAATCATCAGCCGCGAGCTCACCGAACAGTCCGAAGATCTCGACCAGCAGATTCACCGAACCAACGACGAGATCGATCGAAAGCAGTTTCTCCTCGACGAACTCGAGCTCGACTACGCGCTCGATCAGAACATCGACATCGACAGTCTCGACGACGAAGAACGAATCGTCACCTCACCCTCGATCTCCCGCTGTCACACAGGTAAAACTCAAAGAAATGGACTTAATCGATCAGTTATTTCGCTTTGATTAGTTCTCTCGCGTCCAACGGCGATCGTCGAACCGAATTTGTGTCAAACGAAATCGAAATCGTTCGCCGAGAAACCGCGTAATCACTGGTCGATGTCGACCAATGACGAGTCCGACACGGGCATTAGCTCGTTCAATTCAACCGACGAGCAATTAGTAACGCTCGTTTGACCAACTTACCAAGCGATCGGGATTGATTGACTGGTTTTCGAGTAAATTCTATCGTTGTCGATCATTCGTGCTAAACCGAAATCTCCGATTTTGATCTAAATTTTTTTGTTTCTTTTTTATATAAATAAAAATCGTTTTTTTTTGTTTAACTTGTTCGTAGGAACTGAGGAAGATGTTGCGTGCGGCGAGATCGCGATGGACGAATCGACGTTGCTCGAGATAGTTCATTCCGTCGCTGATTTGCCTCGCGTAATCGACGAGCATGTAAACAAGAAAATGCTTGGGCTCATCGCGTAAACACGAGAGCAGCGAACCGAGCGGTGCTAATTCAGTAACCTTAAACGAAGAGATCAGTTTCGAGAGAGAGAGAAAAGGCAAAAGATGATTTACCATCATCAATGGTTCGGAAAGAACGATGCCGTGAAGACGAATGAGATTTTGATGAGAGAAGAAGTGCATGGCGTTTGCTTCGTGAACGAAGTCACTAACTGCGTTGCAACCGCGCAGGATTTTCACGGCAACGGGAAGACCGTTCCATTCGCCTTGACGGACGATGCCGTAGTGGCCGGAGCCGAGAGTTGTGGTGAGTTTAAGAGAGGATGGAGATATCAGACATGAGTTCGTTGGTGTGGAGGGAGAAATGAGGTCTTGTTTAGTGAGGAGTTTTTTGTTTTTTTGTTTGACAGCTGCGAGCAATCGACGAACGGCCGGTTTACTTAAACCGATTCGTTCGAGATCATTCGATTGAACGTATTCGAAATGTGAAAGTCTAGGAAGAAGACCTTTAGTTGAAGGAAAGAATTGAAAGATGTGCACGAGATTTTTACTTTGTTACTTGAAGATCATCGCGAATTCGAGATAAAAATCCGGATAAATCTGTTTCATTTAATACTTCAATCACTCGATGAAGACCATCATCGGTCTCGCTCATTCTTTTCTTTTCGTTTTATTGACAAATGATTAATTTATGCTGAAAAAGAAAAACGTAAAAATATCACTACTCGTGACTCATTCATTCAATCGAGATCGGTTAAACAAATAAATCAATCAAATTTAAGATTTTATTAATCATTGAATTTGTATTTTTATTTATTCAAAATTCGTATATTTATGAAATATTTCGAAGAATTCTTTTATAATTTTATTCGGTGAAAAGATGGCGCTATCGGACTGCTATGAAGTTCTTTTATATTTTACGAAGAAAACAAGATGAAAATAAATAATTTAAATGATATTACTAGTTTTTATTTATGAAAGAAATCAAGAGAGAATATATTTCAGTGAAAATGGATTAAGAAAACGTTCGAGCTCAGCTAACATTTCTTTTTTGCTTTCAACAATTTCCGTTCGAAATTCATCGCTCTCATTCGTCTATTTAAAAAGAAAAACAATTAAAAGATTTTCTATTCATGTAAAATCGAATTATTCGTTTCGAATTCCATTAAAATATTTATTATCGTTGGACCATATTTCGCTTTTTCTTCTTCGTTTGTCAATGTATACGTAAAACCATGAATGAAATATCCATCTCCTAGAAGATTGTCTATAATGCATATACCCTCACCTTACCACCTCTTCCATGTTGTCACGTATATAGAATCTTTCTTTTTCTCTCAATTCATTTCTCTTTCCTCGAATATAGATTTGCATCCACTGGTATAATGGTTTACATCGCTTGGGATGCATATGCTAATCCATATCATCAATTCAATCGATGTACATGCTTCCTCTTGTCTCAGGACTTGTGGAATATTCATCAGGCAAACATCGTCCACATGGAACATTCTTAGGTCTTTTCGTTCCAACTGCTGTAAGATTATCTCTGTATGTAGGTTTTGTTACAGTCAAATGTTTTGGTATGAAATGGCCATGAAACGAAAGTCTTACACCTTTTGAAAAGAAATTAAATAATCATAGTAGTCATTTGTTGATTTATCTGATTTGAAATTTAATAAGAACAGTTTTTAGAAATAAACAATATGTGATAAGAGAACTTCAATGAGTTAAAATGGTAGCCACACACCTTTCATTTTGTTTATTAAACAAATTCAAAACAATATACACTGAACAAGAAATAAGAAAACAAATGTATTTGTATCAATATTTTGAACAAAACAAATAAAGAAAAGGAAATTAGAAAAACACCAAGTATAAGTGTATAATAAACATTAGGTTCATTGGAAAGAATATATCCACTATGTATAGATAAAATGAGAATAACAAATAGACTTGAGATAATAAACGATTGAAATGGTTGTTCAACATTATACGATTTTCTTTTTCGATCTTGACAAGAATTTAAGAGATCTTTCTTCATTGATTCAGTTTGTTTTTTAATTTGATTCAATTGATTTTGTTCGATTTGTAAAATGTTTATGAATCGATTTCGATTGCGATTGAACATCTTTCATCATCTCAACAGATACCATTATTAAGCAACTATAAGTTAGAATCATTATTAAACAAATAAATAATATCATTCGATTGTCTTGATTATTCAAATAATTAAACGTTCTTGTTTCCTAAAGGAAAACAATAGTTCTTTATTTAATCTTTAGCAATCAATTACCATTTGAGAAAATAGTTTCTTTCGTATACGTTTATCTACAAGAAGAATTTTCATTGTTTTAAATGCTAGATTTTAAATGAAACTATACCTAAGACTTTGTATTGATCATCTTTATCAATGAGCCTGATGTTAAATACATCTGAATATGCTGACATTATTCGATCTAAGAACGAAAAGAATACGAATGAATAACTTGATGTTTTTTTTTCATTTAGTTAAGACAAAAAAATCATTCTTCTTTATCTTCACTCTCTGCTTGGTTCTTTCCATTTTCAAGTGAGCACAAAGATTTGAAAAGAGTTAAAATACATAGAATTAAAATGAAAGAATCAAGTATGAATATGGAACGTTGACTGGAGAAACAGAATGTACAAAATAGAAGAATCATGCTAATTAACGATATGGAAAAGACAAAGACCGAGCCACCATAAACATAAAATACGACAATTAAGTTTGTTATATTGATAATATTATTAAATCCTCGTGTGTATTGGACTTTTTTCATAATTTCATCATTTGTATTTTGTTGTTCGATCAATTCTTTCAATTGAACAAATGTTGTTCGATATTCAACGCAATGATAACAATAGTACGAATCATTACTGATATCAATAATAATTTTTCTCAATTTTGGATCAACTTCTTCCGGATTAAAAGTTTTTGTTAAGATACTGGTTGATAAATACATGAAAATATTAATTTCCAATAGATAAATGATTTGCAAGATGTTGGTGTGACTAATAGTCTGGTGACCTCATGACCTTGGTTTACTACGTCGAAGACATGATGTTTTTTGAATCATCAAAATGAGTGTCCAAGAGTTTGATAAGTTCATCATAGGTCAGTTCAGTATCAGTGAGAAGACGTGGAACTACTAATGATTCTAACAAAGTATAAACCTGGTCACCCACCGACCAGAGAAACAAAGCCTTTTTATCTGCGGCACCGGAAGATGAATCTAGTTCACGAAATGGATTGTTTATCGACATTATCAAAAAAAAGTTATTTTGAATACCTAATATTTTCATTGTTTATTTCAAAGAATTAAGAAAAGAAAAAAAAATTAATGGGATTGTTTTCTTCATCTATAGAAGAACGAAAAGAAAGACGACGATGTGATCTAGTATAATAAGAATTTATTATATATGCTCTCTCTTTCATTCTCTTCATACGTATAGCTTTCTGTTTCTCCATAATAGGCAGTAAGATAGTAGTTTATTCAACAATCGACTACCACCTAATATCAACTGAAGATTTTCTAATGTGTTAAAAACATTTTTCTCTAAAGCGAGAGCTTCATGAGCCGCTTTATATATATTACTAGCCATTGTTGTTAAAAATTCTTTTAAAAGATGAATATAGGTTCTAATTGTGATTCGGAATCATTCCAGAATCGAGATAGGAACCATCGATCAGAAAGAAGTAACTGAAAGATAAACCTTCTGTCGAAATTCTTCTTTTTGAAATACATTGTTGAACTTGCACTACTGTCACGTCCATTTTCTCTACTGTGATGAATATTAAATGAAAAAAAAACCACAGACGAACTATCGAAAGCGGACGAGACCAAAAATACAACGACGACCTATTTTCTTGCGTATTACACGTATACTTCTATTCGTTTCATAAATATTCTCAAAAAGGAGAATTAATCGAACATTAAAATATTAAATCTTACTACTATCAGTGAATTGTTCGTTGTTTATTTCTTGATATGATATATGACAGTATGAATTATAAAAAAGAAAAGATAGCTACAAGCAAACAAAACATTTAATCTCTTCATTAAATACCGATTGATTACAATTTGAATATGAAAATCAATGTTGAAATTAGATCTTTGTAAATTATTTCTTTTTCTTGAATAGAACACGATTCATATTCATTTAGACAACAACATTGAATAACTTCTTCCTGAATTATTAATATCGATGATCTAATAATGCGAAGTAAAAAATTTGAAGATCTATCAAACGAAATTCTTTTCGAAATATTTCCAAATTTATCATGTGCAAATCGATTCAATTCTCTATAAATATCAACCATATTATCTGACACTTCGTTATTTATATCTTCATATCCGATGTCCATGTTTTCTTGAACGTATTATTGGCCGCGTTCCATCTTTGATTAGATTATCTGTTCATTTTCAAATGTTAGAAACTAAATGTCCACAATCGAGATCATATATTGAGAAAATGATTCAATCAAAAAGATATTGGTATAGAAAGGTAATTCATATGTTTCCACAAGAAATATAACTCGTCCTTATAGTCAGCTTTTTGTTTACGTAGTTCGAGAAATCTTGATTATTAATTTGTTGTTGTTTTTATACAAATTCTTGAAAATAATTGTCGAAATTCACAGTATTTGGCATGTCGATTACTAGTTGTTGATTGAAAAGTAAGGCAAAAAAAAATATGCTGTGGGAAGACCTCGAAACCGATCAGCTAAACCTCCACATGCTTTTATACATTGAAAAACAATAGTTCGATTTCTTGCTGGTAGTGATTTCGACTGTGAAAGTATTTGAAAATCAAGAAAATAAAATTTTGTTTTAAAATGTGTCCATCGTTGATCCTGTAACTCGTGAAACTTTGATTTCATTTCCATGATCTTCACTGAAACTGCAGGTAGTGTTTTGGTGAAATATAAAATAAATACTGTTGATAATGCGGCTAGAACTAATAAACATATGATAAAACGATTCATCGATTGATTGAATGGAATACTATGATTTGTTATGCATATCCTACAATCCAAAACGTGTTGAAGGAAGTAAGAGAGTACTCCTGCAGATTGTTCACGCTGCCATTGTGACATATACAGAGCAGGATAAAACTTTCATTGCACCATTCACTAATCGATTACATAGAGAGAGAGAGAAAAGAGAAAGATAGGTGGTATGTCTGACCAATAAATATTTATTAGCAGAAATAAAACATAAAAAAATCATTGTACAGGATAAAAGACAGCGTGTACAGAAACACACACTGAACGTTATTATCTATGTGTAGATTTTTATTCATTACTAACGTTCGACATCAATATGCATTTCTAGTGATCGAACATGACATTGAATATCGAAAAATGTACCAAAATTTAATTCATCTAGCTTATTTACTGTATATACCGCTGATACTGAACAGATTTGACTGATAGGACGATAATTAAAATTGTTCGTATATTTGCATGCAAACATTGCATTTTCCGCTGATGAATGCACCAAAATAAGATATTGATTGTTGAGTTCAGTCACAATAGGAATTTTTATCCATTTTAGCTCACGTGTGCATCGAATTGTTGATTTTGTGATTATTTTGTTTCGGCAGTTTGTAA
>ERZ778019.1910-NODE-1910-length-23650-cov-12.687095_pt1 | contig 23650 bp, 25 predicted proteins | sample MGYA00375749_ERZ778019 | MGnify/ENA primary metagenome ERZ778019 (study PRJEB29350, sample SAMN05389821) | bioreactor metagenome | isolation source: Ammonium sulfate bioreactor | place: South Africa: University of Cape Town | collected 2014-03-17 ... | reverse complement strand
CATGGATTCTATCTGTTATTAAGAAAAATTAAAATTGTTCTTTGTTGAAAAATAAATAAAGACATCGACGTTGAGGAATAACCAATTGAGTATTTGTTTTACTTTTCCATTGGTTGTATAAGAAAAAAATTTGAACTTTCATTCTTCTTTTGTTGAAACAAGAGATATATAAATATCCGATTATGTATCACAATCGCAAATGAAAATGCTACTTTCATTTATTCTGCTCTCGTTATTTTCTTGCTGGTCAATTCATGCGAAACCATTTTTCGAGATCAAGTATTCCGATGGTCTTGAGGATGATTCATGTAATGGCACGGCAGCATGGACAAATTGGAGTGATATTCCTATCCCTGAAAGTTCCGCTCAATTCTACATGGCAATGATCCAATTGAATACATGTTCAAAACCAATCGGTATGCAATTGCAATTTCAATCCACAATTCCAAACATGAATTTTGATTTTGGCGAGAATAAATATTCATCCAATAAATTCTCGTATCTTTATCGATCATTTTTTCAATTCTTAAATTTCTATCAATCATTTTTGCCGAATCTTAAATTTCAAATTCGTCATTGCTGTGAAAATATTGAATCGACGTCAACCACTGATTCAGCTCCTATTCAAAATTATGAATGTGCGCTTCCGTTTGATGATCTAACCAATAGAACTGATATCACGTCATGGGTAGGAAAAATTTGATTTCACAAATGAAAAACTACATATTTTCACTTCTATTTCAGTTAGCTGTTTATATACAACATTATGTGGACGAAGAGAATGAAGACACTTCTGAAGTATGTGCTGGTATAATGCTTGATGCTGCACATGTTCTCATTCACGCCAGTTGCGTAAATCAAACAGATCGAATTTCGAACGCGATTCGTACTCCAAAGGATGAATCTCCGATTAACATTGATACGATCATCATCCATCCCGAATACGATCCAGTTTCAAAGAAAAATAATCTTGCTATTGTAAAATTAGCAAATGAATCTGAAATGCCTATTGCAATTTGTTTACCATTCGCTGGCTTGGTTCGTGGTAATAATCAAACATCGATTCTCAGCTTCGACTATGAGGGTGATTTTTCTGCGTCTGATGCATTTCCATTTATGAAAAATGAGGTTCAAACTCTCAAAGATTGTCCTGGAATTGATCAAGATCATGAATTTTGTATTCTTGAAAGTCGTAATAGTTGGGGTGTATATCGTGGCACGATACGCAGTCTGATTTTCGACATTCAAGGTACACAAAAAGTTCTCACTGGTATTTCATATCGTCGACGAATTCCTGTTGGAAACGATTTTGCTCTTGTTTATTCTCGTGTAGAACCTTATGTTCCATGGATTCTATCTGTTATTAAGAAAAATTAGAATTTTGTTCTTTGTTTGAAAAGTAAACAAATAAAAAAAACAACTTCGAATGTCTTTGACAGAATAAAGACATCGACGTCGATGAATAACGGACTGAATATTTGTTTGTTTTTCTTCGTTTCCTTTCGTCATTGAATTCAGTCAGTCAGTCGATGTTTAAAAGATAACTCGGTCAGTTGTGTATGTACATCGGTCATCGTTATGGTCGAGACGAAAACTCAAACAACAAATTCATCGTCGATTCACGACGATCATCAACATCATCCATCGATATCCACCGATGTAAATGCGAAAATTCGTTCGTATCTATCATCACGTTACTGTTGTGATTGTCGTCTTGTTTACACATGTAACGGTTTGTCATCATCCGTCCTATGCCATCGACTGGTTCTAAGTGCGTCATCGATATATTTTCGTTTGTTTTTCAAATATAATCAACCGACATCGACCTATGATTCAAGTCAACAATGTTATCTCAATGAATATCATTGTTCGTTTAATTTTACGGAGAAAACTTTACTAACATGCATCGATCTACTCTATGCCGATGATAATCTTCAACAAAGTCCACAACAATTATTATTCTACGATGATCTTTTGAATGGTATGATGTTTCTTGGTTTGCCCGATGAATATTTTATTAAAATTTTAACTTTATTACGAACAAAATTATTTTCACTCACAGGTGATGTCGAAAAACGTCATTTGATTGTATCAGTGGCTAAATCACAGCTCGATGATAAATTTAAAAAAGCCTTTCTTGCACGTTCACTTTGTTTGATTGATTATCATCGAAATGATCTTCATTATGAAATCAAACATATTTACAATAATCATCGTTCATATTATGATTCACATCGACATACAATTATCTTAAATGGTTCGAAAGATAATAAACTCACATACAAAGGTTTAATCTTTCAAGCCAATGCACAATTTTCAACCGATTGTGCATCATTTTGGTTTACTTGTCAACGTGCCTTTCGTTCATTTAATACAATACGTGCACGACAAGCAACACTCTACGTTTACGACGGTATTAACGCGACTATTGTCGAACGTATAACGAATCCTGATTGTAAACAAATGGGTTATCAATTGCGGTTACCACGCGGTAAATTAGTCTTGAGTAATTTTATAATGAATTGTTATCAAGTTGTTATCAAACGAACATTTCCACTACATGAACATGTGGCGTTCAATTTTGTTATTGAATTATTAAGAGATTAACCAAACATATTTTGTATCAAGATATGAAAAATTCAAAAATTTAATCTTTTTTTTTGCTTGCTCGTTTATTTGTTCTGTTTATGTACATTGTACGAATTCGTGTTTGATAAATGAATAAAATAAAAATTAACTAGCGACAAATTGTGTGTTCGCAGAAAACGACATCTGCTGTTTGAATGTGCGCGAGAGGAGGAGAGGTTCGTCTTTCTTTATGATTGGTTTGACTAAGCATAAGTTTGAAGAGGAGGAAAAAAAAGGTAAATAAACAACAACTAACAACAAGAAAATACGGAGAAAAAAAAACAGAATCTATGCACCTTGTTTTGTCGTTATTAAGTGTTGAAATTTGAATAAACGAATTGTTTGTGTTCGACGAAAGCTTGCTGAATTTATTTCAATTCTTAATAGATTTGCGTTTTTTTGTATGAGATGTCGCAGGCGAACAACCGGGGTGGCGGCAACAAGCGGTCTCGTCTATCTTCATCAGGCGCCTATCGTCAACGTGAGAACCAGTCATCAAATTCGTCGACAAATGTCGCTCAAACACAATCAGGTTTAATTATCGATAATGACACTGAACTTTCATCGGACATTATCAAAGATCAATTGAACAGTGTCGATGATATTCTCACACAACCGATTATTGAAGTGCCAACCAAACGTTTATTACATTTGAAAGAACTCGGTGGCAATCTATTTGTTTCATCATCAACAAAAATCTATTCGAAAACATTACAAAAACTATTCGATCGTGTTCTTTTTACGAAATCATTGAACAATGATGTTAATACGGCACCAACCGATCTTCGTGTGTTCGAACGTGTCTTAGCTCGATCCGATGATAATGATGCTTATTCAACTTGTACATCATTGGCACAACCGATTCCAGCCAATATTCTCGTGCTCGGCTCGACAGCAACCGAACATGCACTCGTTTGGAAACTTTTACAACGACGAAATTTTAAAATTTTCATTTCACCCGGTAATACCGGCATGTTACTCGATCATCCCAATGGAATTCTAACGCCGAGTATTGAAAATGAAAAAGATATTCTCGATTATGTCGATTCGAAACAAATCGATCTTGTTATTTCATTGAATAAAACATTCTATTTCGAAGAATTAGAAGCTCGTTTATGTGAACGTGGCCTTCATTATCTCGGTTGTTCAGTTGATACATTAGCGTTAAGTGATAATCATTTGAATGCCAAACAATTCATGACCAAACATAAAATTCCCACGCTCGATTGGATTCAATGTTCGAATTTAATCGAAGCTCAACAATTTCTCGATAAATATCCCGATCAACAGCAATGGTTGATCAACTCAATTGCCTATCAAACTCGAGATGAAACTCTCGAACAAATCAAAACTCTAAATCAAACCTCATGCATTCTCGAACATGGTTACGCATTCAATGAAAAACAAATTGTTCTTTTATATATTGTCAGCGATGGCGATGGTGATTACACACAATTACCATTGATTCAATCGGATTCATCACATATGGGCGCTTACGGTCCGTGTCCCTATTTAACATCGAAACAATCGTCGTATGTTCGTCGACGTATTGTCGAACGAACACTTCGTTGTTCGCCAACGATTCGACATTTGTTCGGTTTTCGTTTGTTAATCAATGGTTCGAATTACAATGACATTCTTCTTCTTGATTACATATCAACATTTAGTGAGCCCGAATCGGAACTACTTTTGTCATTGTGTGAACCCGATATTTATCTTCAATATGCACTCGATCTCTCGTCGATACCTGTTCTATCATTAACAAATAAGAAACGTCGACTTCATTGTGTCAATACAACAATGAAACTTAGTTCATCGAAATCGTTTACAATTGCCAATCAAATTCTTCAAACAGCAATGAAAAATAACAAAGTGAAAATCTTTCACAATCAAACACAACTCAATCTCAACAATGATCTCATTTCGATTACGAATCATGCCGAACGTTTATTCAACGTTCTCGGTTACGGTTCGACATTGCAAGAAGCACAAATGCAATCGATTCTTGCTTGTGAATATATTAAACAACATGCCAACATCGATGAACTAACATTTCGACATGATATCGGTCGACAAGCGATCGAATGGTACGAACGAAATCAGTCGACAATGCCGACAACGAGTCTAACAAATGGCAAGAAAAAGAAAATGAAAATTCATCGAACAACGGGCAAACAAATTAAAACTGAAACGAATGAAGACAATGATGATGATGATGATGACGATGAAAGTGAACCGATGGATTTCGAACGAGCTTTTGGAACAATATCCGAAACACCTAAGCTCGAACATATGGATATTTTTCAAACGAATGGCAATTTCGATGAAACAAACATTCATGAAGGTGCATTTTCCTATGATCTCAAATCGAAAATCGATCTGAATGCATATACTCAACCTGTTCTCGTTTCAACAACGATTAATCTAAATCCATTAGCTGCTCTTTTCAATCTAAACGATGGTGATATGAATGATAGTCAAACAGTTTTCGAATATCTTGGTCATGAATTAACTGTTCGTTGTGCCAATGATCTTATCTGTGCTCGTACATTGTACATTCAATGTTGTTCATATCCATTGACATCACGTCGATCCATACAACGATTTTATCAAGGCATTGAACAAGCTTGTCAACAACTTGATTGTACACTTTTAAAAGCCAATACAACAACAGCAAATTCATCGTTTATTTCACTTTGTACAGGTCTAGCAGAGAAAGATTTGATTACTACGAATAATAACAATCATCTTTTACATTCGAATATAATCAATGAACAAGATTTTCTTATTGCACTTCGATGTAGTTCAGGAATGGTGAATACACAAGGTTATATTCAATTGAAAGATTTATTTCAAAAGAAAAACATTCATTTAAATGATACGGTACCATTTCGAACGGTCGATGGCGATGAAGAATCATTTTTTTCATTGTTATTACAAAAAACATCGATTTTATCGTCGAATTTAGCTCGAATTATAGCTGAATTAATTACTAATCGAACGATTAAAGCTGTTCGATATCTTAAAGATATTGGTCTTGCTCGAATGATTGAATCATTATTAGGCTCGCTTTCAACAACATTAAGTGTCGAGCTAAATGGTCAACAATGGCCCGTCATGCCTCCGCTTTTCACATGGATTTATCAACATGTACGAAAAAGAAAAAAACACCCTCATCCTCAAATTTCTTTTCGTTTTTTTTCAGAGTGGTTTTAGTCAAGATGAAATGTTCGAATATTTCAATTGTGGCATCGATTATTTACTTCTTATTGATCATACGAAAATCTCTGTCGATAATATTCTTCAACAATTAAATGAATCACATACATCAAGTTTTTTTCTTGGAACATTTATACCAAATAGTAAGAAAAAATTCATTCATCTCATTCTCTTACTATTTTTATTTTCTAATATTCAGATACAAGTCCTGTACGTAAACCAGTTCGTTTACCTCAACAACCGATCGTTACTCCTCCACGACAACGTACTGTTCAATTGAAAAATATCTCATTCAAATATCCGAAACCCTATCAAATTGCACAAGCGAATTTGATGAACAATAATTTGCCAATTGTGATCAAAGATCGAATGAAACAACCGATTGCCAATGATAAAACACGTTGTGCAGTTTTAATATCCACAAATGATACGTCATTACTTTCACTTCTTGCTTATTCAACTTCAACACTTGAATGTGCATTCGAAATCGTTCTTGTTCTAACAACATTAGCTAGTCTATCGGATATAGCTCGTGTCAATGAACAATATCCATCGGTTGTCACTAAAGTAATTCAACCGAAGAAATATGCAGCAAGACATTATGATCTCGATCAAAAAGTCGATGATGAACTTCAATTACACGGCTGTGAATTAGTCATACTCGATCGGTATGCTTGCCGATTATCTCCATCGTTTATTCTCGCTTGGCGTGGCCGATTATTAAATATCTATCCATCGATATTGCCAGCATTTCGTCATAGTAATTCACCTATTCGAGATGCTATTCAAACGGGTGTACGTATAACAGGTGTAACAGTTCATTTTATTGGCGATGGTGATAATGATCATGATGGACCAATTATTGCTCAAGAAAGTATATCGATTTCACCTAATGAAAACGAATTACAGCTCGAAACTCGTCTACATACACTCGAACAACAATTATATCCGAAAGCAATCGATCTTGTTGCATCAGGAAAAATTGTCTATCAAGGTAAACGACGTTTAGGCAAAAGCAATTCAACAACAACAATAACAACAACTACAACATATTAAATATGTGTATTAAAGACATTGTTTTTCTTTTTTGTTTGTTTGTACATTCATATCTGTGCTATTTGTTTCCTGAAATAGCCAGATGTATTTCTTTTGTAGTCCTTCTTCTCGTCTTGTTTAAGAAAAAAAAACGCAAACAGCATTATTATTAAAAAAATATATATAACTATGTATATGTATACAGTCATGAACACGAAAAAAAAAACGATGACGCCATTTCTATTTTGTTCTTACATATGACGTAAATTCTCAATCGATCTGCGTAGTTATTCTTTATTTTTACCTGATTACCTTTGATAGAGTATAAATATCGAACATAAAATACATTTCATTCACTTTTCAATATGCATCTCGTATTCGATTTATTCGCTCTGGTATTGATTATTGCCAGTATTCAAGGAGGTAAGAGGATTCGTTGATATGTTGTATCATTTTTCGATGTATTCATTTCGTAGGACCACTCGTAGGTTCAAAACCAATCAGATGTGGTGAAAATGAAGAGTACAACGCATGTGGTTCATCTTGTCCGCGTAGTTGTAGTGATTTGTACTATGCTCAAGAGCCGAAATTTTGTACACTTCAATGTGTGCCTGGCTGTTTCTGTAAGGATGGATACTATCGTTCAAGGAATGGTAAATGTGTTAAACCAGAAAAATGCTGTCAACGCAGAAATGAACATTATACAACATGTGGCACGGCTTGTCCTGCAACATGCGATTTTCAACCTGAAATCTGTATATTAATGTGTGTTCAAGGGTGCTTCTGTAATCCAGGTTTTGTTCGTCGTAATAATCAAACAAATAGCCCGTGCATAAGGCCAAAACAATGTTAAACTTCTTTTTTCGTCTTTTTTATTGCTCATAAAAATAAACGTATTTTGATACTTGAAATTTGAAGAGGTACACATACTTAAAATGTAGAATGAAAAGAGATCGATTACATCATCAATCGTTATCAGTCTATTGCGTGCATATGAAGTCAATGTGCCGTTTCATTTTCTCATTCGATCGACAAAACAAAAACGAATAACGACGATGTCTGTTTCAACAGGAATTCATTTCGTCTTGTTTTTACTTTTAATTGGTTTTTGTATTCAAACACAAGGTTTTCTATTTGGTCGTTGGTGTCTAGGCGCCCATCAAGAATATCTACAATGTGGTTCGGCTTGTCCTCTAACATGTAATGATGTACGACAAGCACGTTACTACAAACCATGTACTTATCAATGTGTTCAAGGTTGTTTTTGCCGACGTGGTTTCTCACGACGAACACATCCGAGAAGTCAATGTATTCCCGACTGGCGTTGTTAGATTTTTCAACTTTTTTCTGTATCTTTTGAAATATCGAATAAAATGATAAACATCTTTCTAAATGAATGCGTACATGTGCTAATGTATCCGATGAGATTATCCGTATGTGTCATATGATCTATATCTTTTCTTTCTCGCTTCATTTATCTCTATATATACACCTTGAAACGAAAACATATTTGCATAGTATATATAGAAGAATAGGTCATGACGAATAAGTGAGTACAAAATTGTTTTTCTACAATAAAAATCTCGTTGTATTCTCAGTTCACCAAAGCCAGATACAACCATCGAGATAGATGAGTTCTCTCAACCACGAGCATTACGTCGTAAAAATTGTCATCAATCGACACCGACATTTTCGGTTTTCCTACGAACACCATCGACACCATCAGGAAATCGAGGTCGATTTTTCAATAATTTAATGCAACGCATAATGACACATCGGCAACGAGCTGAAATTCAACTACAAGGTATACTCAACGAACCTGTTGAAGCTCTGCCAGCATTTACACGTCGTGCAAGTGATCATCTTCAAATTGATGAATTATCTATTGAACAAGTTTCGAAATTACTCAATACACAACCATTTATTATCGAACGTCTTGTTCGTGCACTTTATTCATCGACAGATGACGATGAAGATATTCAAACATTGAATAAAATCGAAGTTCAAAGGCTAACACGCGTTCTAAATAGTACAATGGATGTACGTGCATTGGTATTTTTCATGATGTTAGATGAAGATAATGATCAATATATAAATCAAAATGAATTAGCTCATTTCTATGAAGAATATTTGAAAAATTTGAAAACATTCGATGCCAATCGTTTACAAGAAGTCATACGAGCACTGTTAAATAAATTTCATCTCGAAGAAAATCATCGACTCGATTTCGAAGAATTCTATTCGATCGTGTCCAAAGATTCGACATTACTCGAATCACTTTCACAATTTACTGTTCATCCAACTTGGTTCATAAAATCATCATCATCGAATAAATTCTCTCAATTATTTTCTGAACAAAAAATCTACGAAGTTCGACCCGATCGTTTAAAGATCGATTATATCAAAGACAATCTCTCGCGTATCATCATGATTCTTCTCTATATTCTCATTAATTTCGCTCTCATGCTCTATGTCATTATCTATCGAGCTGGTGTTTTACATCAACATGTTTTCGTTGTCATTGCACGTATTGGTGGCATGTTATTGAATTTCAATTGTGCTCTTGTCATTGTTCTCATGCTTAAACATACGATTTTAATTATTCGTACGATTAAATTCCTACGAAAACTTCTACCCGTCGATGATCATATTGATTTTCATAAGATGGTCGGTAGAATTATTGCAGCATTGTCAATTCTTCATACTATTGGTCATATGGCTAATTTTGCCAGATCAACCGGTAGGAATTCTCGAAATTCACAGTATAAATCGATTCTATTCTATTCTAGGACATTCATGGGCAACATTTATGGTAGAGCAAAAAAAAATGATTTGACAAACAAAAAAACATTAATTTCGATTGTTTTTAGTTTACAACTAAACCGAACATTGGTTGGATTGGTGGTTTTGCTCCATTGAGTGGTGTTATTCTCTGTGTTATTCTCGGCATTATTGTTATCTGTTCAATGCAATGGATACGACGTGGTGGACATTTTCAAATCTTCTATTGGACACATTTGTTATATTTACCATTTTTTGTTTTGCTGATTTTTCATGCGACGAATTTTTGGGTAAAATTTAAAATTTACTGTTTGTTTGACGATAATGATGAGTATTTTTGTATTGTATAGAAATGGATTGTTGGACCATTATCTTTGCTTTTAATTGAAAAAATCTATTCGATTTTAACACGATATTCATCTCGAAATGGTCGAACCTATCTTCATTATGCTACAATTGAACAATCGAATGTTATTAGCTTAACAATTCATCGACCGAAAAACTTTACGTAAGTCGATGTTTTCATTTTCTCGAATGACTTATAAATATATTTTTTTCGATTTCAATAGTTTCAAACCAGGAGATTATATCAGCATAAATCTACCTCATGTTGCACTCTATGAATTTCATCCGTTTACAATTAGTAGTGCACCAGAAGAGACCGACTATCTTCGTGTACATATTCAAGCTGTTGGCAATTGGACAAAACGAGTCTATCAACATTTTCTTCAAATGTCCAATCAAGAAGCGAACGAAGTAAATATTAAAATCTTTCGAGCTGATCTACATCCCGAACAATCGTCAGGCAATCTTGTTGAACTTGAACAACATGAGAGAAGTGATGACGATGGAAGTGAAAGTACAATATCACGAACACAAATGAAAATGAAAAAACGTGTGCCTATTGTTATCAATGGACCGTATTCGTCTTGTGCACGTTATGTGCTCGATTGTAAACATGTGGTTCTTATCGGCGGGGGTATTGGCATAACGCCGTACGCTTCGATTTTGTCGAGTTTAATGGCACAATTTCGAGCGTCACGTGTTGTTTGTAAACATTGCAATGGAATAAATTATACATCGAAGAGCTTAGTTGAATGTCGTCGATTGAAAAAAGTCGATTTTATTTGGGTGAATCGTGATCAGAAAAATTTCGAATGGTTTCTTAATCTTCTTCGACAATTTGAACAAGAACAAGAATATTATTTAGCATCGAATGAAAATGAAAAACGTTTTCTTGACATACATTTATATTTCACTGAAATCAAACATGAAGAAAACATTGGCAATGTACCATTGGATCTTATAACAAAAATTTGGGCACAAGTTGCCGGTGAAGATATATTCACAAGTTTGAAATCAAAAACACATATTGGTCGACCGAAATGGGACGAAGTCTTCGGTGGATTAATCTCAGGTGAAAATGCATCGACAGCTAACGATGTCAATGTTTTCTTTTGTGGCCCATCGACAATGGCTCAAACGATTCGAAATCATTGTGCAACATATCGATTTCGATTTTATGAAGAAAAATTTTGAATCTCTGTACCGACTTTTTTGTTGGCAATTAATAAAAAGAAATCTTTAGTTTAAATTGATTGACTAGTCCTTGTTTGTGTGTTTTTTTACTGTTTAAAAAAAATAGACAGACAATTTACAATTGAACATGCCCAAAGAGAAAGAAAAACATAGATGTCAAATCTTATCTTCCATGAGTATTTACATATTGATTAAAATGAACACCTTGTGTAACTGTAATATCTTCGAATGGTGCTGCTTGTTCGACTTGAACAGCTTGTAGTTTCTTGAGAACTAAGAGTGTATAGAATTTTTGTGCCGTTAATTTTCTCGTTTGATAATTTGGATTTGCTGAGAGAATATGTTGATGAAATGAGAGTTGATCTGTTGTTTCGAATGTTCGTTCGAATGCATTTAACATTGTTTTAGCACGACGATTTAATTTCTTTCCTGATTCGAAATCTTCTTGATTTGTTATTGTTGTTTGACCATTTTGTTCATCGTCGTCATCTTCCTCATCTTGTTGTTCTTTACTCGAATCTTTTTTACGTCTGGCAATATGCGTTGGTGAATGATTGAGTTCTTGAAGTGTACGTGTACTTTTACGTGTTGGTGATAATGGTTCAGGTAGAACATCCATGAAATTATCCATCGATGTAATCATCGGTGGAAATACTAGTGAATCATCGACACGTTGTCGTTTGTCGATATTCGATTGATTTTCCGGTGAAAGTGTTCGTTTTTTCGATTGAATCGTTTGATCACGTGCAGGAATATCGAAAAATTGATGATGATCAGCACGCATTTGATCAATCGATGATTCATCTTGTTCGTTCTCGGCTTGTTCCAAAGCGAGATCATATTGAACTTGATAATTATCAGGTGGCATTTGTTCCAATGCTTTCGTGACGAAATTTCGTGTGATTAATTGTTGTAATGTTTTCGAATAGATCGGTGTAACACTCGACGAAAATAATCTCTCGACATTACCAGTTTCTTTTAAATACATTAAACGACGTGTCGGCGGTGCTAATTCAAGTACACCGACGATATCTGTCGTATCACTCAATTGAATTTTCATTCCTGCACTATCGATTTCTTTGACTTCGTCGACGATGAGCTTTCGTTTACGTTTTATGGCTTGACGAGCTGTTGCAGCTGGTGTTTGTGCTGTAGTTATAGGTGGTAGAACGAATTCATCTGAAACATTCGATAGGAGTGTTGTGTCATCGACGCCGGGCATTGGTTGATCGACATCCATTTGTGGAGCAGGAGGTTCAACTGTTGGTACGATCACTGGTTCTGGATTATCATCTTCTACGAAAATGAAAATATTTACGCTTTGTTTTAAAATGAATTGAATACGAACGATGGAATGGAGACATGATATGATCATATTGATCTTTGTCAGTTGTGAGATTTGTATGATCACCGCCAATATTTATTACAGAAGCCGGTGCTGGAACTGAAATCAAATGAAATCAATAACAATCAAATGAAATTCATTCGAAACATACAATCTCCGAAACCATCCAGAGCAAATGGATCGTCGGTAAATGGTCGTGCTAGACTTTGATCTTTTTGTGCATTTGTTTCTACGGAAAAATAGACGAATTCATCATCATCATTATCAAAGTTTTTTGTTTCTTACGATCTAAAGTTCTAATCGAATTGTGTGCATTGCCATTGATTGATGGTTGAACTCGTCGAAAGAATTCCGGTTCATCGAGACCATTTCCTTCACCTAATTACAATTCAATCATGACATTTTTCATTTCTTTATTCATTCATTCATACCGAAATCATCGTCCATTGCCATAGGCTCACTGATAAAATCTTCTTTCAATGTGATTTCTTCCGCACGTGCTTGATGAATTTGAAATCTCGTTGGATCATCAATATAACTAAAAAGCACGAAATTCTTTGTTCGTTTCATCAAAAATGTCCGTTCGTACTCGATATTTAAGTCAATCATATCGAAATCATGAAAATTCTCCGGTAGAGTTATCGCTGCAATCGATACTTCTCGCGTTTCAACATCTTGATTGACATGATGATTAGTTGTGCCTTCAATACCGACAATACCCGGCCGAAAGGCCATTTTAATTTTAATAAATGCTTCATTACAATCAGCAAGTAAATATTTTGTTTTTCGTGAATAGATTCTGACAACACCGAGTAATAAATGACCTTTCGTACGTAAAGCTAATTTCAAACATGGTTCAAGAATTGATTCACAACTTAAACGAATATCTGTTTCGAATATTTGAGCTTTGGTTAATTTCTTATCCCAATGTGCAGCTAACCATAGACGTGCTAATGGACCACGTTTTGTTAAGATCGCATGCGTATAAAACATGCTTGCACACGAAAATTATTACTATACAAAACAAAATATCGACCGGTCTTTGTAAGTCCGCGTAAAGGCAGACATCAGCCATGTTGACAGATCGATGATTAGACTCTTTGAGAAAAATTTTTTTCTCAAGAAAGTTTTTTATTAGATAAGAGTTTTACATTTTCAAAAAGGTTTTTTGATCTGTTGAATTTATTGCGCCGATAGATGGCGTTGGACGTACTTACGAAATGACTGGTTTTTATGTTTTTCTTCTTTCGTTGGTTTAGTTTAGTTAGTTAAAATATGGGCAAGAATAAAGATCGAAAGAAAAAAGGTGTTGCTGTCCAAAAAACAGCGACCAAAGCCAAGAAGAAAAATGAAAAAGAACTTAAAAAACAAATTGAAACTCTAGGCGAAGTATGTTCAACAAATTATTTCGAAATTTTGAATTTGTTTTCTTTTTCAACAGGAAAATATCGAACAATTAATTAGTAAACATGTTGGCAAGGATAGTGCAATCGATGCTGTCATCATCGAAGATCCAACAGAAATTCCTCCATCGAGACGGTAGAACAGAAAAAAAACGAGAGTTTTCGTATTTAATCGTATTTGTCTGTAGAGCCAATGTTTCATTAACTGAACATCCATTAAAAGACGAATTGATTCTTTTCGGTGGCGAATTTTTCGACGGTCGAACTACACTTTTATTCAACGATTTATATATCTATGATATCAAAAAACAACATTGGAAACGCGTACAAACACCACAACCGCCTGCACCTCGTTCGAGTCATCAAGCTGTGAGTGTTGCTATGCGAGACGGTGAATTGTGGATGTTCGGTGGTGAATACACGTCGCCATCTCAATCACAATTCTATCATTATAATGATCTCTACGTTCTTCATCTATCGACATTGAGATGGGAGAAACAAGCAGCATCAACAACTGGACCATCAGGTCGTAGTGGTCATCGAATGACAACTGCTAAACGACAATTATTTCTATTCGGTGGATTTCAAGATTATATAACGTAAAAATCGACTTCAATCTTCAATCGATTGTTTTTGTTTTTCTTAGAACATTTCGATATTTCAACGATTTATATTCGTTTTGTCTTGATACATTTCAATGGACACAAATCAAACCAGTCGGTCAAATGCCAACACCACGTTCAGCAGCACCAATCGTTCCATCGCCCGATGGTTCGACTCTATTCATAATCGGAGGTTACAGTAAAGAAAACGATGATAAAGGCGTTCCACATGGTGATGTATTCTCATTAACTCAAGGTAAACAAATTCATTCACTGAATTTTCTTTTTCACAATTACGTTTGTCTTCAGATGGAACAACTTGGCAATCGCGTCAAGTTAAAATCAGCGGTATGAAACCTGAATTACGTTCGGGCAGTAGTTTTCAATGTTATCTAAGCAATTGCGTACAATTCGGCGGTGTTACCGATAATGATGTTGATGGTATCGGTACGACAGCCAGTGCTTTTCTAAAGAATAATAAACGTGAAGTAACACGAATGCGTTCGGCATTTTACAGTGATTTAAATCGATTTGATTTAACGAAATTAAAATGGTTTCCAATTGAATTAAAATCGGATAAGACAGCAACCAATGACAGTGGACCATCGGCACGAATGAATGCTGCTATGGTAATTAAACAAGGCATTGTTTATTTGTACGGTGGTTTAAGAGAGTTAGATGAAAGAAAACAGGTAAATTTTCTTTGTCTTTTTTTTGGATACGAATAGAATTCATTTTGATCTCGTTTTAGTATACATTAGGAGATTTTTATAGTCTAAATTTGAGTAAACTTGATTCATGGACTTGTTTATACAAAGAAAATCAACAGACTGACGCACATATCTATTCTGATTCGTCATCAGACGATGATGACGATGGAAAAATGGATGATAATGACGATTCATCATCGTCTTCCTCTTCATCGGATGATGATGAGGATGAAGAAGACATTGAAATCGAAGCTCCCGATGCAATTCCCAATGAAACAGCTGAAGATTACTATCATCGAACTCGTGAATTTTGGCTGAGTCAAGCAAGAAAAGAACTGAAAATAACCGATGCTAATGACGAATCCGTACGTGTACAGGATTTAGCACAAAAAATCTCGAAACTGTTCTTTCAATCTTAATCGTTTATGTTTGTTTTGTTATATTGTTATTGCTTTGTTTTTTGTTTTCTTCCTTTCTTTTGGAATAAATTTCGTTGTATGAAAAATACTGATCTCTTGCTCTCTGGTTATGCTTCACTAAAATAAATTGGTGTTTTTCCACCAATCATAGATTTCTATTGTTGCAGATGTTTTTCTTTTGCTTTCTCTTGATTATGAATAGAACAAAACACCGAGGATTTTCTCCACAGGATACATATAATCACAAATAATCTGTCTATATCAGTCACCTTTAAGGAAAAACTAGAGAAAATAGAAATGATCTTTTCCTCGGATAAACGGCAAACACAATTCTTTTACTGATTTATTCGATCGTCGACAATAAACGGAGAAGAGTATCGATCATGGCCGATGTAAGTTATCAATAAGAACACAAAAAAAAACACATAGTAACTTGTTGTTTTCTGCTTTTATATTCGTACATTAGAAAAAAGCAAAGAAAGCCGCTCAACGTGCTACAAGTAATGTTTTCACAATGTTTGATCAAAAGCAAGTACAAGAATTCAAAGAAGCTTTTGGTCTTATGGATCAAGATCGTGATGGAACAATATCTTTGGACGATCTCAAAGAAGTTTATTCATCATTAGGCAAAGCACCAAAAGATTCGGATTTAAAACAAATGCTCGAAGAAACTGGTGGACCAGTTAATTTTACTAAATTATTACAAATGTTCGGCGATCGACTTCACGGTAAATCGATTCGAATAGAACAATTTCCTAATCGGATTGTTTAGGTACGGACGAGGAAAGTGTTTTGATGAATGGCTTCAAGACATTTGATGAGGAAGGCAAAGGTTTTCTTCATCGTGACAAGTAAATAATTGTTTTTATTGGTTCGATAAATGATGAGTTCTTCTTGTTTCCTTTAGCCTTCGAGAATTATTAACTTCAGTAGGCAAACCTGACGAACGATTAAGTGATGTTGAAGTATGAAATTGTTATTCATAACAGAAAAAAGAAAAGAATCAAATCGAATTTTTTCCTTTTAGTTCACTCAAATGCTTGAAGGTGCACCGATCGATGCTAAAGGCTTACTTGATTATGGTGCGTTTACAAAATTAATCAAACGTGGAAAACCAGAAGATGAATAAACAACAACAACAACACCTTATTATTATTTTTGTTCCTTTAGCATTGTAACCATTGTTTTTTTTGTCTCTCTAGTTGAAACAGAATAAAACTTTTTAACTTTAGTTAGTTAAAGATAAAGAAAAGATAAATTGAGTTTTAACCTCGAATCAATGTTTCGACATATTCTTTTACTATTGTTCGTAATTTCGACAGAACAAAATATAGTTTTTAATATTCTCGATGATGGTGCTATTGGAGATGGAATCACGGATAATACACAAGCAATTCGACGAACATTAACTCGAGCATCGACCTATAAACTACCGAGTACAGTTCTCGTACCACAAGGAGTGTTTCTAACAGGTTCATTACAAATTCCATCGAATGTTACGTTTTATCTCGCTCGAAATTCGATTCTACGTGCATTAGTTAATGGAAATTTGTATCCATGTGTACCGAGTATGACAACAGATACAGGTCCATGTGATTATCCGTTTGTATTAATTGATCATGGAGAAAATATATCGATTGTAGGCGAAGGACAAATCGAAGGTGGAGCAAATAATCCACCTGGTCATCTCGTTAAATCCTATCGTTCAGATTCGAATATATTCGTACCGATCGATTGGAATCTTGAACATTGTTCACCTGGAAGTTGTCGACCGAAATTAATCATCGTTCGATATAGTTCAATGATTCAATTCGTTAATTTGACTATTGCTAATTCACCATTATGGACACATACAATTATCGAAAGTGAACATGTTCTCTTTGATAATGTGACGATTATTGGTGATCGTCGTTGGCCAAATAACGATGGAATTGATTTGATTAATTCTCGAAATGTCATCATCAGAAATTCGAATATATCAACAGGCGATGATTGTATAGCGATTATGTCACATGGTCCATCGGATATGTATAATATTACAGTTGAAAATATGAATTTACAGAGTACATCAGCTGGCATTAAAATCGCAGCTTTCGAAAGTAATTCTACGGGGAATATGTACGATATGAACTTTCGAAATATTCGAATAACGGATAGCAATCGTGGTCTATGTTTAGCACCACGTTGGGGTTCGGGAATAATTTCGAATATTTTATTCGAAGAAATGTTCATTGAAACAAGATTTTTCGGTCTAGCTTGGTGGGGTACAGGCGAGCCTATTTATATAACAAGTTTATCTGCGAGTGCAGAACATAAATGGACAGGTCAAGTTCGAAATGTAACGTTGAGAAATGTGATTGCTAAAGGTGAACAAGGTTTTATCATTCGTGGTAATACGAGTTTATTAGAAAATATTCGAATGGAAAATATTTCACTTATAATTGCTCGATATGGAAATAATAGTGCACATCCTTCGCTTGACTATCGTCCAGCTGAACAACCCGAATTGATTGTCGCAAAAGTCGATGGTCTATTTGCAATGGATATGAATATATTCAATGTGAACAATTTCTCAATTGATTTTCAACAACCCAAACAAGATTATTATGGGCAATGTTTAAATTTGACAAATATTACGAATTTTATTCGAGAAAATATTCAATGTCGAAATTCTACTTCTTTCTTTTATTAAAAATAAAATTCATTGTCGTTTCTACTTCAAACGTTGCGTTGTTGTTGTTGTTCGATGTTGATGATTGGGTTTATAGCCATAGTTTTGACCGGTTTTACCATAGTGAAGATTTGCATATTGGCCTGTTTCTTGTCCATTATCATGATAGGTAATATAACCATTGGCTACTTGTCGACGTTCTTTACGTTTGCCCATGGCGTATCCAGCTACACCAACAGCACCAGCAACAAGTAACAATTCCATTTTGATCGATTGAAATTACAACGTCGTTTTGATATTAAGAACAAAAAACGTTGAAATTTATATACAAAACAAAAAACTTGCCAACCGTGACGATAAATTAGTAATATTTCATCGCATGATATATCAAGTTTTCTCTTCCTCTCTCGTTCGTTTTTGATTAGTCATCAAAACAAGACGCGTTATAGATAAGCCTGTTATATTTATTTATTCAAAATAACAACAAAAGAGAGAAAAAGAAAAAAAAGAGAGAGGCGCTATTTGTCCCTAGACTAATGAAAATCACAATCGGATAAAAAAATTTCAGTTTCACGTAAAATAACTTGTACTTCGTCCAGCTCCATTGTAACAATATTTGAAATAAACAACTTCACTAATTATAACAATGGTAATAAACGTTATGCCTAAGCCCATTCCAACTTGAGCTGAACGTGTTGGCGAAGGTTCACCTGGTGCATAAGCTATTTTACATTTTTGGTGAAAATTTGAAGTTCTCAATTTTCTATCTTACCGGTGTTTGTAGTCGTGGTGCTGATGGTGGTGGTAGTAGTAGTATTAGCTGTCGTTACTGTAGTCGTAGAGTCAGTTGTTGTTGTTGTTGTTGTTGTTGTATCAATCGTCGCTGTAGTTGTTTCAGTGCTGGCAGTGGTACTTGTTGTTGTTGTTGTTGTTGTTGTTGTTGGATCTGAACTAGTGACTTGTAGTTGCCAAAAATTTGCATCTATTCGACTGCTTGAATTCGTTACATTATTTGAATAGAATACACCGGCATCGAATGTAATATAAAATGTATCGTCTATATTCAATTTTGGAATTGGAAAAGTCAATCTTGCATCTGTATATGTGATATTCGAGGCATTATTTGAAGCGTCAAGGTTACTGATAGACGTAGTATTTGAATAGTAAAAATGGATATAAGTTTGAAAAGTTGGCTGATTAACAGTCTGATTAACTAGAATGAATACGAATATAAATTATAATAAACAAAATCAAACTTAAATTCAATTACTTTGAATCGACACTTGAGTCATATTGACTGCTACGTGTTGCGTAGGTGTTTGTTCAACAATACCAAAATCAGCGTATAAAACACCGACAGAAAACGAGTAAATAACAACAAGTAAAAAAACGTTCATGTTTTTTTTAATAAAAATAGTAAAAGAGATATTTATGTGTGTGTGTGTGTGTGTGACAGAGAAAAGAAAATGAACTAAAAGGTATATGATGTTAGTTCTCGTCATTCTTTCCTTTTTTCCTTTTTTTTTTAAATATTTTTCTCTCTCGACTTCTACGAGATTACAAGAGTATTTTCCATGTTGAGTAGTAAACTGAGAAGAACAAGGAAAAAAATGAGAAAAAAAACTAGGAAATAAAAAAAAAGAACGAAAGAAAAATGAAGCAACAACAATGTCGCGGAAAACTAATGATGAAAAGATAGATGATTTTTTATACGATTCTATTTAAATATACGTGAAAACCAAGTTTTTCACACATAATTGACGCATTTAGTTAATGGGTTGAATACCTTGAGAAAAGAAAAGCGGGAATAATGCAAACATAGTTTTTAGTTTGATTAAAAATTAGCTTTTTTTTTTAAATTTTCTATCTCGATTTTAATGAAAGAAATCATATGTCTTCATGTCGGCCAAGCAGGTTGTCAAATTGGTCATGCATGTTGGGAATTGTTTTGTCTTGAACATGGTATTCAACCGGACGGGAGTCTTCTTTCGACTCCAACTGACCGATCGATGTTAACATTTTTCGAAGAGATCAATTGTCGATATAGTCCACGAATGCTCTACATTGATTTCGAACCGACTGTATTAGATGAAGTACGCACAGGTACTTATCGACATTTGTTTCATCCCGATCGAATCATCTCGGGTAAAGAAGATGCAGCATCGAATTATGCACGAGGTTATTTCACAATCGGAAGTGAACTAATCGATTATGTGCTTGATCAAATACGACGAATAGCCAATCAATGTCAAACATTACAAGGTTTTATTGTTTTTCATAGTTTCGGTGGTGGTGTGTGCACAGTTATTCTTTCGAAAAATCTACATTCCTATTTAAAAAATATCATCTGCTAGGTACTGGTTCAGGTTTTACGTCTTTACTTATGGAACGTTTGAGTATCGATTATAGTAAAAAAACTCGTCTTGAATTTGCGATATTTCCTTCTCCAAAACTATCAACGATCATCACTGAACCGTACAATACAATTTTAAATACACATGTTGGTCTAGAATATAGTGATTGTGTGTTTATTGTTGATAATGAATCTCTTTGGGATATTTGCTGTCATTCATTAAAAAATTCTCAAAGCAATTTTGTTCATATCAATCGTTTAGTTGCACAAGTCATATCGAATATAACATCAGGCAGTCGATTCTATGACGGAGGACATTCCGCAGATTTTCTGGAATTTCAAACAAATCTCGTTCCATTTCCACGAATACATTTTCCATTAGTTAGTTACGCTCCATTACACTCACATCAACAAATGTATCATGAACAAAACGATCTACAATCGTTAACAAAAGAATTATTTCATCGAAACAATCAATTGGTTAAAGTTGAACCATCGACAGGTAAATATATGTCCGTAACAATTATCTATCGAGGTTTATTATCATCGATTGATGTCAATCATACAATTAATAAATTAAAAACAGATCGAAAAATTTCATTTGTCGATTGGTGTCCAACAGGTTTTAAAATTGGTTATAGTTGAGTATAGATTTTCATTAAACTTCCGTCTCAATACTTTTCGTATCAGCTGCAACGCCACCTGTTTTCGTACCAGGAAGTGATCTTGCACCTGTAAAATACTCAGCAGTTGGCTTGACTAATTCGACAGCTCTCGTCGAAGCATGGACACGAATTGATTATAAATTTGATTTGATGTATTCGAAACGAGCATTTGTTCATTGGTACGTTGGCGAAGGAATGGAAGAGAATGAATTCACTGAAGCTCGAGAAGATCTAGCTGCATTAGAAAAAGGTTTTTTTTTCTGTTTGAAATTTACAAGCAAAACGTAATTTTGCTTTAGATTATATCGAGGCTGGGCATGATTTAGTTCGTGTTAACTCAGCACGATCAAGTGTACTGAATGACGATGAGTAACATTGTAAATAAAGAAAGAAAAGAAATGTTTTTTTCTAATATCTTCTTCGTTTTCTTTTCTCATGCCGTAAAATGATGATAAGAATTCAACAACAAGACGACAGATGACAAAACAAAATAGAGACAAACAGTAGACATACTTTTTTTCTTTATATTTTTTTTATTACTGAAGAAAATAAACATGAATCGTACGAATCAATTTAAAATGGTTCTATTAGGCGAATCGGCTGTAGGTAAATCATCATTAGCATTACGATTTGCCAAAGGGCAATATCATGACAATGCTGAGAGTACAATCGGTGCTGCATTTCTAACTCATACATTACAAATTGATAGTGATACAACGGTAAAAGTCGAACTCTGGGATACAGCTGGTCAAGAACGGTAATAATTAATTATCAAATGAAAATCTTCTTTAAAAACTAAAATGCTTTTTTACTTTAATAAATCACAGATATCATTCACTTGCACCAATGTATTATCGTGGTGCTCAAGCTGCTCTTGTTGTATATGATATAACCAATGATGAATCATTTCGTCGAGCTAAAATGTGGGTCAGAGAACTACGACAAGTCAATGGCAATGATATGGTCATTGGTCTAGCTGGAAATAAAGCTGATATAGCAACGTCAAGTAAACGTCAAGTACAAATGAATACTGTCACTGAATATGCGGACGATAATGGACTGATTTTTATGGAAACATCAGCTAAACGTGGTGACAATGTTACAGAAATGTTTGTTAGTATTGCTAAACAAGTTCTGGCTAAATTGCCTGCCAATGTATTGAATAAACCCAATGAACCATTTCCAGCCACGAAACCAAATTCATCGCAAGGTGGTTGCTGTGGAAATGATAGTAATAAGAATAAAAATGATATGAAATCTTGATTTCGTTCTCGTTCTCTCTGTCTATTGTTTTCATTTGTGCTTCGATTCTTTTTTTTTTAATTCATGAAAAATATATTTCCGTTCTATTTTTCGCACTTAACTCATTTCGATAATTGCCATACTTAGACGACTTAGAAAATAATCCGAGAGAAGAGAAGTCAAGTAGATGAATATGAATGAAGAGGTCATACTTCTCATATGACAGGTGCCTTTCGTTTCAATCTCAGTTGGATTCATTTGAATGATATAAGATTTCGTGTGTGTTAATTGGCCTGCAATGCAATCGTTCGATTCTATGATGTTTTCAATTGAACTAGGCGAAGTGATGACAGGCTATAAAACATCGATGTGCGAACGATCAAGTCTGATGAGATTAACAATCACGTTTATTGTTCTTTTCATCCGTCTGTTTTCAATCGATTGACACATTGAATCCATCTGGTATCTCCCTTGTGTTTGAAAAGGAAACGAAAGAAGTTCACATGGGCATTATCATCATGATTACGATTGTTTTGATGTTCGTTTATGAGAAAACAGATAAACAAAAGTATCAAATTGGATTTTAACAGACGACTATTTCAAACGTATCTCATAAACGTCTTATGACATGCAATAACACCTCAAGATTTCGTTTGACCGATGATGAGCACAGTGCGGTACCCCCATGGATACAATTTCTACTTTCTTCTTCTTCTCTTTTATCCATCAAAAGACACGAGTAAGATGACATCTCCATGTGGGTGTGTGTGTGCGTGAACGAACCACTTGAAAATCAAAAGACAAACGCACATCTAATTATTTTTCACGTACTCACATATTGATCAACGATCTGTAAGATTATTGGCTGATTGCGTCATTGTTGTCCGATTGGCGCATAAACAGGAAGAAGGAAGAACAGCGAAAGAGAGAGGGAGAGAGAGGAAAAGAGAACAGTCGACCTATATAAAGATATATGCAATTATTGACTACGTAATATTACGTTGATTCTGACATAACTCACACACATACAAACACACT
>ERZ778019.1908-NODE-1908-length-23714-cov-5.051355_pt1 | contig 23714 bp, 20 predicted proteins | sample MGYA00375749_ERZ778019 | MGnify/ENA primary metagenome ERZ778019 (study PRJEB29350, sample SAMN05389821) | bioreactor metagenome | isolation source: Ammonium sulfate bioreactor | place: South Africa: University of Cape Town | collected 2014-03-17 ... | reverse complement strand
CCGATTTCGAACCGACATCGATACCGCGCGTCGGTTCGTCGAGGATCAGCAGCCTGGGCTTGTTGCACAGCCACTTCGCCAGCACGACCTTCTGCTGGTTGCCGCCGGAGAGGTTGCCGACGCGCTGGCTCGGGCCGGTCGTCTTGATCTCGAGCGTTTCGCGGTAGCGCGTGAAGACCTGCGTCTCGCGCTCGCGGTTCATGATGCCCAGGCGCGAGAACAGGCCGAGATGCGGCAGCGTGATGTTCTCGCGCCCGCCCATGCCGATCACCAGCCCCTGTTCCTTGCGGCTTTCAGGGGCCAGGCAGAGCCCGAGATCGATGGCCTGGCGCGGTGTTGGAAATGGTATCTCCCCACCTTTCCAGAACAGCCGTCCGGCGTCGGCGCGACGCACGCCGAAAAGTGTCTCAGCCACCTCCGAGCGGCCGGCGCCGATCAACCCGTAGAGGCCGAGCACCTCGCCCTCGCGAACGCTGAACGAGATGTTCTCGAACAGCCCTTTCTTCGCCATGCCCTCGACACGCAGCACTTCCGCGCCGAAGTTCGACCTGGCCCGCGTGAAGAAACTGTCGAGCGCGCGGCCAATCATCATGCGTGTCAGCGTTTCGACGGTGGCGTCCGCCGTGTTGACCGTGCCCTGCAGGACGCCATCGCGCAGCACCGTCACGCGATCGGTGATCTCGAAGATCTCGTTCATCTTGTGCGAGATGTAGACGATGCCGACATTGCGCGCCTTCAGATCGGCGATGATGGAGAAGAGCTTTTCCTTCTCCGTGTCGGTGAGCGACGCCGTCGGCTCGTCGAAGATCACGACGCTGGCGTTGAAGGCCTGGGCGCGTGCGATTTCCACCATCTGCTTTCGCGCGATCGACAGCGTGCCAACCCTCGTGGTCGGGCGGAAGTCGCAGCCCAGCGCGTCGAGCACGCGCCCGGCATCGCTGTTGAGCTTGCGCTTGTTGAGGATGCCAAGTCCCTTGGTCGGCCAGGAACCCAGAAAGATGTTCTCGGCGACGGATAGTTCCGGCGACAGCGACAGTTCCTGGTGGATGAGCAGGATACCGCGGTCGCGCGCCTCGAGCGGCGTGCGGATGTCAACTTCTTCGCCCTTGTGCATGATCCTGCCGCCGTCCGGACGATAGAGCCCGGCCAGAACTTTCATCAGCGTCGATTTGCCGGCGCCGTTCTCGCCCATCAGGGCATGGACCTCTCCGGCCCGGACATCGAAGGAGACATCCTTCAGCGCGCGTACGCCGGGGAAGTTCTTGGATACGCCCTCGATCGACAGGATCGTTTCGCCGGCCATGCTATTCGCCCTTTCTCGTGCCGAGGAGCATGATGCGGTCGAGGCCGAGCGCCAGAAGCAGGACGAGCCCCATGACGATCAGCTCGACATAGTTCGGCGTGTTCAGCAGCCGCAGGCCGTTCTGCACCACCGCCAGCGCCAGCACGCCGCCCAATGTGCGCCACATGTCGCCATAGCCGCCCTTGAGTCGGGTGCCGCCGAGCACGACGGCGATGATCGCCCACAGTTCCCAGCTGCGGCCGGCCTGCGGCTCGGCGGTGCCGAGCCGCATGGACAGAAGCACGCCGCTCAACGCCGCGAGGAAACCGCAAAGGGTGAAATTGATCAGCTTGTGGCGGCCGACGCGGATGCCGGCATCGCGCGCCGCTTCGACATTGTCGCCCACCGCGTAGGCTTCGCGCCCGTGGCGCGTGCTGGTCAGGAACCACTGGAAGAACAGCACCAGCGCGAAGAAGATCATCGCGGTCAGCGAGATCTGGCCGAGATAGACCTCGGGGATTTCGGTGTATTCGAAATCGTTGACGAGAAGCGCGTTGCCGCCGGTGTAGACGAAGACCAGGCCGCGTATGCCGATCAGCGCGCCGAGCGTCACCACGAAGGAGTGCATGCCCGAGAGCGCCACCAGCGAGCCGTTGAGCAGGCCCATCGCCGTGCCGGCAAGCAGGGCCGCGGCGATTGCCACGGGCGCGCTGGCGCCGCCATTGTGGAGGCCGATGGCGAGCGCGCAGGCCAGCGCGAGCGTCGCGCCGACCGACAGATCGATCTCGCCATTGATCATGACCAGCGTCATGCCGATCGCCAGGATGCCGATGAAGGCGCTTTGGGTCAGGACGTTGGCGAGGTTGTTGACCGTCAGGAAATAAGGCGAGACGACGCTGAAGAAGACGCAGGCTGCGAGCAGGAAGAGCCAGATGTGGCTGCGCAGCAGAATGGTGCGCGCCATACCCTTGTGGCCGGACAGCGCGGGCTGGGTGAGGGATTGGGTCATGCCAGGAGCCTTCCGCGCTTCGCGGCGAGATCGATCCACACGGCCATGATGACGATCGCCCATGTCACCAGCCATTGGACGTAATAGGGGAAGCCCATCAGGATCAGGCCGTTCTCGATGAAGCCGAGCATGGCCACGCCAACGATGGTGCGCCAGATGCTGCCGTAGCCTCCGAGCAGCGAGGTGCCGCCAAGGATGATCCCCGCCAGCACCGTCAGCTCGTAGCCCTGGCCGATCGTGCTTTGCGCGCCCATGACGCGGCTTCCCATGATGATCGCGGCGCATGCCGTCGCCAGGCCGCTGATGAGATAGGTGGCGAAAACGATCCTGGGCGCCGCGATGCCCGAGAAAATGGAGGCGGTCTCGTTGCCGCCGACAGCGAAGACGGCGCGGCCGAAACGGGTGCGCATCAGCACGAAGCCGGCCACGGCGGCGCCGAGGACCAGAAGCAGGACGGGCGCCGGAATTCCAAGCACGCTGCCCCTGCCGAAGAAGGAGAACCAGGTCGTGGAGTCCGCGACGTTCACGTTGGCGCCGCCGGAATACCAGATCGTCACGCCCTGCAGCAGCGACAGCATGGCGAGCGTGGCAATCAGCGAGTCGAACCGCAGATAGGCGACGAGGAAGCCGTTGCAGGCGCCGATCAACAGGCCGCAACACAAGGTGACGGCGAGCGCGCCGGCCGGTCCTATCTGGTTGTGCTGGGAAACGACCAGCACCGAGAGAAAGGTGAGGCCGGAGCCGACCGAGAGGTCGAGGCGCCCGGAGATGACGACGAAGGTGACGCCGACGGCGATGGTTCCGACGATAGCGATCTGCCTGAGCACGCCGAGCAGGTTGCCGACGGTCAAGAAGGTCGGCGCGCTCAACGCGACGATGGCCAGGATCGCCGCGAATGCGATGATCAGGCCGTTGCGCCTGATGAAATCCCCTGTGGTCAAAGTTGCGATCATCGATCGTGCCTCCCACACGCCGTCGCCAGGCCCGGTCATGCCGGGCGTTTTGCTTGGTCTTAGGCGTAAGGTGGATGCTTCGACAGGCGTAGAATATCCATTTTGGATTTCCATCGGCCGCATGGCCTGCTGTTCGCCGGCTTTGCGGAGCAGCCGGGAAAATGCCGCTTTCAATCGCCCACCGCCGGAAATCCACTTTGGACAACTGGCGTGTTGTGCGGCGACCGGCTCGTCGCAATCCTTCGCGTATCCGGAAAGAACGCATCCCGATCCGAGAGGCTCGCGGACGTCAACGGACAACGGAGGAGGATGAGAATGTTCATGAAAGTCTTGACGCGCGCTCTCGCAGGCGCGCTCGTAATCTCGGCGGTCGCCTCGCATGCGGTGGCGCAGGATGCCCCCGACTGGCTGGGCGGGCCGCTCAAGAAGCCATTGTCGGAAACGCGCATCGGGATCACGGTTCTTTATCCCGGCTCGAACTCCTATCAGGCCATGTATGCCAAGGCTGCCGAAGCCTATGCCGCCAAGCTCGGCATCAAGGCGACCGTCATGGACCCGCAAGGCGACCCCGCCACGCAGTTCAACCAGCTGCAGGACATGATCTCGCAGAAGATGGACGCCATCGTGCTGTGGCCGACGTCGCAGAACGCGCTCATCCCGGCCGTCAGGCAGGCCGACCGCGCCGGCATTCCGGTCGTCACGTCGAACTCGCCGATCGGCGAGGCCGGTCAGCCCTACATCAAGGCGCATACGGGCCCGAACGACTGCGCGCTTGCTAAGCAGGCCGCCGAGATGCTCGGTGATGCCGTGGGCGGCAAGGGCAACATCGTGATCGTCGAAGGCACGCCCGGCTATACAGTGTCCATCGTCCGCAACAACTGCTTCCTTGATGTGATGGAAGACAAGTACAAGGATATCAAGATCCTCGGCAGCCAGCCCGCTGACTGGAACCGCGAGAAGGCCCAGAAGACGATGGAGACCTTCCTCACCCAGTTCGGTGACAAGATCAACGGCGTCTACGCCTTTGACGACGGCATGGGGCTTGGTGTCATCAGCGCGCTGCAGGCAGCTGGCAAGAAGCCGGGCGAGGTGAAGGTCGTCACCTGCAACCTCTTCGGCGAAGGCTGGGATGCGATCAAGGCCGGCTGGGAAACCGGCTCGGGCAAGCAGTCGCCGATCGATGACGCCGAACTCGCCATCCGCACCGCGATCAAGGTGGTGAACGGCATCGAGGTGCCGAAGAGCCAGGACATCGAGATCGACAAGATCACGGCCACGAACGTCGACAAGTTCGAGCGGCCCAGCTGGTAATCTCCCAGGACGCGGCGCGCGCTCCATCGGGCGCGCGCCGTTCGCGTAACCGAAAAAGACCGGCATTCGTCTGAATGCCGGTCTTTTTCGTGAGGCGCTCAGATGGCGTCGACGGCGACGTAGGCCCGACTAGCCGCTGACATCGCGGCGGCCTCGACGACTTTCTGCACCTCCAGGGCTTCCTGGAAATCGGGACTTGCCTTCACCTTGCCGGCATGGGCATCCAGCAGTTCCGCCACCTCGATCACCTTCAGGTCGTTGAAACCGAGATGATGCCCCGGGGCCGGGCAGAAGCGTCCATAGGGCTCGTGCTCCGGACCGGCCTCGATCCTGGCGAAGCCGTCGCGGCCGCGCGCCGTTGGTTTCATCAGGAGGAGCTCGTTCATGCGCTCCTGCGTGAAGGCGATGGCCCCCTTGCTGCCGGTGACCTCGAAGTCGAGCTGCATCTTGCGTCCGGTCGCGGTCCAGTTGGCCTCGATGGACCCGATGATGCCGCGTTCGAAACGGCATAGCATCACTGTGCGGTCGTCCACGGTAACCGGCACGCGGCGGGTATCGCCGCGCGAGGCGGGACGGGTCGGCACGACGGTGGCCTGCGCGGCCATGACTTCCGCGATCGGGCCGAGCAGGTAGCGGGCCATCGAAATGATGTGGCTGCCGATGTCGGCGAGGGCGCCGCCGCCGGCCGGATCCGTACGGAAAGAGTGCGGAACCTCGGGGTCGGCCATGTAGTTCTCCGCGTGGATGCCGCGGAAGCCGGTGACGTCGCCGATCTCGCCGCTGGCGATGATCTCACGCGCCAGCTTGATCATCGGATTGCGCAGGAAGTTGAAGCCAACCATCGTCACCACGTCGGCCGCCGAGGCGGCTTCAGTCATGCGGCGCGCGCTTTGCGTGGTCACGGAAAGCGGTTTCTCGCAATAGACCGTCTTGCCGGCTTCGATGGCGGCGATCGCCATCTCCTCGTGGAGGCTGTTCGGCGCGGTGATGGCAACAATGCCGATACGCGGATCATCGATCAGTCGTCGCCAGTCGCCAGTACCCTCGGCAAAGCCGAGTGCCTTCGCCGAGTCCCGCGCTGCCTCGTCGGTGACATCGGCGAGCGATATCAGTTCCGGCGCGACCGGAACGTCGAACAGCCCGGCCACGGAGCGAAATGCGTTGGCGTGGCAGCGGCCCATGAAGCCGGCACCGATCAGCCCTATTCCCACGGATTTCGTCATGCGACCGCTCCCTGCAAGCCGGTGGCGATGGCCTTGCGCTGGCGCATGGAAGCGCCACAGGCGAGCGCCAGCACGAGCGCCCTGCGCCCGTCCTCGACGGTGACGGGAGGCTCCCCGCCCTTAGCCACCATCCTGTGGAAGGCATCGATCATGCGCGTGAACGCTTCGGCGTAGCGCTCGAGGAAGAAGTGACGAGGACGGGTCTGGGCGGCCATGTAGGCTGACGTGCTGTGTTTGAGCTGGATGTCGCGGACATTCTCGGTCTGCAGCATCCCTTCGCTGCCGAATGCCTCAATGCGCTGGTCGAAGCCGTAGACCGCACGACGGCTGTTGCTGATGTGGCAGAGCTTGCCGGCCGGCGTGCGCATCACCGTCATCGCCGTGTCGACATCGCCGATCGCGCCGAGTTCGGGATCGACCATGCAGCTTGCCGAGGTGAAGACGTCCTCGGGTTCCTCGCCCAGTATCCAGCGGGCGAGATCGAGGTCGTGGATGGTGCTGTCGCAGAAATAGCCGCCGGAGGTGCGGGCATAGGCGACCGATGGCGGGATCGGGTCGCGGTTGATGATGGTCAATGTGTGCAAGGCGCCGACCTCTCCGGCGCGCACGGCGTCGCGCAAGGCAGAGACTGTCGGGTCGAAGCGCCGGTTGAATGCCAGCATGAAGGGCACCGGCCTCGCCTTCAGCACCGCGATTGCCTGGTCGACGCGGCCCATGTCCAGGTCGAGCGGCTTTTCGCACAGCATCGGCTTGCCCGCCGCGGCGGCGGCCTGGATGTATTCGAGGTGCGTGTTGGTCGGCGTGGCGATGACGACGGCGTCGACGGCGGGATCGGCAAGGGCGGTTTCGATGTCGCCGACAGCCCGGCCGCCATAGGCCTCCGCCGCCTCACGCGCCGAGGCTAGGTTCGGATTGAAGACGCTGACCAGCCGCATCCCGGGATGGGCCGCGATCGCCGGCCCATAGACATGCGCCATCCGTCCGCTGCCGAACAGGCAAATTCCAAGCATGTTTCCTCCGCTTTGCTGATCGCGACGCTCCAGGCACATCGCGCGGGGGCATCCTTCCACACCGGTCCGGTCCGCCGAACCGGGCATCCGTCCAAAATGGATTTTTTGCCCGGAGCGCCGCGGCGCGCGCTGCTCTAGTCCTCTCGGGATCAATCCGAGGAGGACGACATGTCGACAATGACCGCCGCTGTGCTCGTGGAGCCGGGCCGTTTCGAAATCGAGCGTGTTCCCTTGCCGGCTGCTGGTCCGGACGACGTCCTGATCAAGGTGGCCTACTGCGGCATATGCGGCACCGACAGCCACATCTTCGACGGCGGGTTCATGCGTCACCGCTTGCCGCTCACTCCCGGCCATGAATTCTCGGGCACCATTGCGGCTGTGGGCAGCGCTGTCTCGCATGTCAGGCTGGGACAGAAGGTCGTCGTGGACATCAACCATGGCTGCGGCCATTGCTACTTCTGCCGTCGCAACGAGGTGATGAGTTGTCCTTCCGTGGAACAGATCGGCATAGACAGGGCAGGTGGCTTCGCGAGCCATGTCGTGGTGCCCGGCCGGCTGGTGATCGCTGCCCCGCATGAGGCCGACATGCGGCTTCTGGCGCTGACCGAGCCGGTCGCCTGCGTGGTGCGCTCGGCGCGCAAGTCCGGCGCGGGTTTTGCGCGCTCCGTGCTGGTGCTCGGCGCGGGGCCGATCGGGAACCTGCATGTGCAGATGATGCGGCTGGTCGGCGCGGCTCCCATCGTCGTGGCCGACCGCTCTCCGGCGCGTGCCGCGCTTGCCCTGAAGGCCGGCGCCGACGCCGTGGTTTCCAACATGGGCGACCTCGACGACACCGTGCGCCGGATGACCGGGGGCAGGGGCGAGGACCTGGCGATCGAGAGCGTCGGGCTCAAGGAACTCTATGCGGCGGCGCTCGGCCTCATCCGGTCTGGTGGCCAGATCGCGGTCTTCGGGCTGGCGCATGAGGGTGACACGCTCTCCCTGCCGCTCCTGCCGGCGGTACTCAGGGAATATGGGCTCAAGGGCTCCGTTGCCGGCATGGGCGAGGACATGCATGACGCGCTGACCTTGCTGACGCATGGTCGCTTCGACGTCGAGCCCTTCACGCGCGCCGTTTATCCGCTGGAGCGGATCCAGGAAGCGTTCGACACGCTGCGTGATCGGCCTGGCGACCTGAAGACGCTGATCGCGTTGCCGGACAATTGACCTGGGCTCGGTGGCTAGCGCCGGCTGTCTTCGAGGATCATGTCCGCCGCCCTCTCACCGATCATCACCGTCGGCGCATGGGTGTTGGCGGTGACATGCCCCGGCATGATCGACGCGTCGGCGATCCGTAACCCCGCCAGCCCGCGAAGGCGAAGCCGTGGGTCCACCACCGCCCGATCATCCACGCCCATGCGGCAACCGCCGACAGGGTGCAGCAGCGAGAGGCCATTGGCGCGGCAGTATTCGAGCAACGCCTTGTCGCTCTCCTTGTCGCGGCCGGGCGTGATTTCGTTTGCCACGTAGCCGGCCATGGGTTGCGTCATCGACAGGCGCCGGGCGTGCCGCAGCCCCGCGATGGCGGCCCTGCAGTCGGCCTCGCTCTCCAGGAAGTTGAAGCGGATGGCGGGTTGGGTTCGAATGTCCGGGGCGGTCGCGTGCACGGAGCCCGTGGCGTCCGGCCGCATGTGCTCGGCAAGGATGGTGAAGCCCGGAAATGGCCGCGGCTTGAGCTGCTCGTCGGTGCACCAGGCCATGAAGGTGACCATCATGTCGGGCCTTGTCTGGGCAAGCCCCGAAACGATGAAGTCGTTGGCATAATTGCCGTTCGTGGCCATCAGGCCGGAGCGGTGGAAGAAATAGCGCGCCAGCGCGAGGCCGCCTCGCAGCGGATTGTTGTAGAGGTCGTTGACGGTCAGCGGCTTGGTGCAGCGGCATTCGAGCCCGACGCCGAAATGATCGCGAAGGTCCTCGCCGACGCCCGGCAGTTCGTGGCGAACATCGATGCCGATACGGCGGAGATGCTCGCCAGCCCCGATGCCGGAAAGCTCCAGAAGCTGAGGCGAGCCATAGGCGCCGGCACACAGGACCACTTCGGCGCGGGCATTGGCCAGCCTGGGCTCGCCATCCACGCTATAGTCGACGCCGGTCACGGCGCTTCCCTCGATGCGCAGGCGCGAGACCAGCGCACGCGTGACGATCCGCAGGCTCTTCTGGCCCTTCAGGTAACCCGCCGCTGTCGACCAGCGACGGCCCTTGCGCGTGGTCACCTGGACATAGCCGGCGCCGATCTGGCTCGGCCCGTTGAAATCGTCATTGCGCGGCGCGCCGAGATTGGCGGCGGCAGCGATGAACGCGTCGCCGAGTTCGAAGCCGGAAACATCCGAGACGCTGAGCGGGCCACCCACGCCGTGATAGGCGCTGGCGCCGCGCTGCTGGTCCTCGGATTTCTTGTAGTAAGGCAGGACGTCGTCGAAGCCCCAGCCGGAGCAGCCGGCGGCGGCCCAGGCGTCAAAATCCTCGCGCTGGCCACGCATGTAGATCATGCCGTTGATCGAGCCGGTACCGCCAAGCACCTTGCCGCGTGGCTGGAACAGGCGCCGTCCGTTCAGTCCGGGCTCGGGCTCCGAGGTGAAGCACCAGTTGAGCGCCGGATTGGCGTAAAGGCGGGCATAGCCAAGCGGAATGTGAATCCACGGATTGGTATCGCGACCGCCGGCCTCGAGCAGCAGCACCGAATATCCGGCGTCGCTCAGCCGGCCGGCGACGACGCAGCCGGCGGATCCGGCTCCGATGACCACATAGTCGTAGGTCTCGGCCGAAGTGTCGATCTTGGATGTCATGCCGCATTCCCCGGCGGCCGATGGGCGACCGCGGGCCGAATATTCCATGCAGGCCCGAGGGGCAGAACGGTCGAGAAATCCAAATTGGATTTATCTCGATACCCCCGAAACGGCACGGGGGTGCAAGCTGGTCGGGATCAATCGCGAACAGGGGCCTGGGATGACGCGCGAGGAACTGCTGCGCATACTCGACTACCTCGACAAGATGGCGAAGCTGAACAGCGGCCGGGCGGCGCTCGCCGACATCGACGCGCGTTGGAACATCGTCGCCTACACCATACGGCGTCATCTGCAGGGCAAGCCGCTGACCATCACCTCGCTGGCGGCGGCATCGGGGCTTCCCTACGGAACCGCGATGCGGCGCATCGAAGGGATGGTGACCGAGGGGCTCTTGATGAAGCGGCCGCGTTCGAAGAGCGGCAAATCCTTCTCGATCCATCCGACCCCGACCTTGATAGGAGAGGTGGAGGGCTACGCCGCCGAGATAAAAGGCCTGATCGGCAGCACGTTCGGCTTCAACGGAGGCGATGGCTCGCCCGACGGATTCTTCTTCGGCGGGTCGTACATGGCGGCGCGCATCCTGCCTTATCCGAGCGCCATGCCGCGCGGCCTTGGCTACGACCGGGTCGTGCGGATCCTGTGCAATTCGGATCCGACCTTCAAGACACTCAACGAGTTCACCAAGAACCTGCGCGAATTCTGTGGCGGCGACCTCGAGATTCTGAACCTGCCGCTCGACGACCTGCGCGAGGAAATCCTCGCCAACGCGACGCGCAAGACATCAGCCTATGATGCCATCGCCATAGACCTTCCCTGGATTGGCGAATTCGCCAGCCGCGGCGCCATCCTGCCCTTGGACGGGATCATCGAACGCGAGAACTTCGCCTATGCCGACTTCCACAGCGGCGCTTGGAATGCGGCGCGTCATCAAGGCCGGCAGTTCGGCATTCCCATTCAGCCGACCTACGAATTGCTGTTCTATCGCAGCGACCTTTTCCAGTTGGCCGGGCTGGACGCACCACGTACGGCGAAGGATGTGCTGACCGCTGCGAGCACGCTGCACCGGGCGGGCGGCTGTCCCTCCGGCATCGTCATGAATTACGGGCGCGGTACGCCTGTCGCCCACACCTTCATGCAGACCAAGGCGGCGTTCGGCGAGCCGATCGTCAATCTGCCACGGATCGGCGGCGAACTTGATTTCGACCTCTCGGATCTCCGGCCCGAGCATTACCGGCCGCTGATCGATACGCCGATCGGCAGGGAGACGGCGGAGTTCCTGCTCGAACTGCGCGGCTTCGCTCATCCGCAAAGCCTGCAATGCAACTGGGACAAGCGCATCCGCATCTTCGCGCAAGGGCAGGCGGCCATGTGCTACGAATGGTCGATCCGTGCCGGCGCCTTCGAGCTGGATCGGTCGTCACCGACCTTCGGGAAGGTCGACTTCGTCCCGCATCCGCGCGGCCCCGAAGGGCGTGGTGTCTCGCCCGTCGGTGGCTTCTGCCTCTCCATTCCGGCCAATCTCGGCGAAGAGCGCCAGATGAAGGCATGGCGGCTGATCGCCTATCTGACGCAACCCGAGCTGATGAAGTGGTACGTGCAGAACGGGAGCCTGGTCAGCCCGCGATTCTCGACCAGCGCGGACCCGGAAGTGCGTGCCATGAGCCCGATCATCAGTGCCGTCGATGCCATGGAGAAGCGAGGCGAGCTGCGCATCTGGCCGCGCCCGCCGATCCCGGAGTTCCACGGCATCAGCAGGGTGCTCGGGGAAGAGATATTCAACATGCTGAGCGGTCGTATCTCTCCCGAGGTCTCGCTCAAGCAGGCCCAGAACCGCGTCGATGGCGTTCTGCGAGCCAGTGGGCGTTACTAGCTTCGCCAAGGACCGCTTTCGAATCCGACCTGCGATTGGACGCCCACGGTTCTTGTGTGGTCGGGAAGCCGATACGATCCAAGATTTTCGGGAAATTGGTGCCGCTTGCGTGACGCGAACACGCGACCCTCTTCGATGGAAGGTTTACAGAGGCCCGCCTTCAGGCAGGCGGCCATCTCATTCGTAACGAAGGTCAATACTTCCGGGGTTCCTGTAGGCCCCCGAGCCATCGTTCGCGCCTGGAGTCGCGGGAGGAGCGATCCGCATTTGGCCTGGCTTCGGTGGCCGCGACCTTCAGTTGTTTACGAATCCGTAAGTCGCTCCGCCCAACCCGCACGGCTATAAATGGTCAGGCGAGGGGACATGACGGCAGCCTGAAAGGAAGTTTGCGATGCGATTGCGGTTTGCCTCTATGTTTCCAATTGCTGCTGTTGCCGGCATTCTGGCACTTGCGCCAAGCGTAGGAATGGCCGCCACCAAGACGGCCAAGGAATGCAATGCCGAATATGCCGCCAACAAACCCGCCATTCAGGGTTCTGGCGAGAAGAAAGCGGACTTCATGGCAAAGTGCCGCGCCGGCACCGAGGCCATTCCTGGCGGTGTGACGCCGGCTACCGATGCGGCCCCCTCCACGAAGACGGCTCCGACGTCGACCAGCGGCGCGGCTGCTGCCGGGAATGTGAAAACGGCGAAGGCGTGCGATGCAGAGTACGCAGCCAACAAAGACGCAATCAAGAAATCTGGCGAGACCAAGAAAGATTTCGTCGCCGCGTGTCGGGCTGGAACCGAAGTGATTCCGACCCAGGACACGACTCCGACGCCCTCGAAACCCGCGCCAACCGTGACGACGGCGCCGGCCACCACCACAACTCGGCCCAAGAGCGTGCCGGCGCCATCCGCGACCACCAAACCGACTGGTGCCAACCAGTTCGCGACCGAGGGTCAGGCGAAAGCCCGTTGCCCGGCCGGCATCGTGGTGTGGGTGAACCTGAAGTCGAAGATTTTCCACTTCCCCGGAAGCAGAAACTACGGGAACACAAAGACAGGTGCCTACATCTGCGAGTCCGACGCAACCGCCTCGGGTTTCCGCGCCGCCGAGAACGAAAAGCAACCACAGTAGTCCACGAATATCCACTCGGGACCGGCGTTTACGTCTCACATTCACCCGCGTGTCCTTCGGGATTCGCGGGCTTCTTGTTTTCAGATCGGGCGTAGATCGACAACCTGAACCAGGACTTTCGACCTCGGGTATGACGAGGGCAGCACTTCGCTATTTTACGTTGACGATCAGATCGCGGCCGGCCTTGGTTTCTCCCAGGCGCCAAGGAGGCTTGACGCCGGACAGGTGAGAGCGCCCGGCGCCACAAGCCATTTCAATTGGCTGGCGCGCCCTGATGGATTGCTTTCCTGACTTCGGCGCGGAGTGCCGGCGTGTCCTTTTCGCCATGCGTCGAGACCGCGTGTTGCACGGCCGCATTGATCAATTCGGCCTCGCCATCGGCCGAGATGACAATCGTGCACTTCATTTCGCTGGGGAATTCTCTGCAGTCGATGTATTGGCGCATTGTCTTCGCCTCCCTGCGATTAATGCGGAAGGCCATTTTATACCCCGGCGAAGCGAGCGACAAATCACAAAGCCCGCCACGACAGCGCCTGGCGTCGATGGGCCGGGAATGCACGGGGGGACGACAGGAGGTTCCTGCGATTCCCGGCTAAGGCTAGAAGCTTGGCGGGCTGATTGCCCAGATCACGACGGCCTCTCGCTCGCCCGAATTCTTGTACCTGTGCGGCTCGCCTGACGAATAGGAGCAACTGTCTCCTTCATAGAGGTGGAAATGTCGCTCGCCGACCCAGATGTCGAGTTCACCCGAGACGACGAAGCCGACGCCATCGCCCTCGTGGGTGTAGCTTTCGGCGCTTTCGGTTCCCGGCGGCAGCCGCGTATAGATCATCTCCACCTGCAGGCTCATCTTCGGCGTGACGAGCTCGTCGATGATACCGCCCTCATACTGTATCTTCAGGCGGTTGCCGCTCCTGACGACATAGCCATGCTCTTCCTGCGGCACGGGAGAGGCGCCAGCGAAAAACCACTGCACGGTCACGCCCAGGCTTCGGGCGATGTTCACCAGCGCCGGAATCGATGGGTAGGCAAGGTTACGCTCGATCTGGCTGATGTAGCCGATGGAAAGGTTGGCGCTTTCCGACAACTGCGAAAGCGTCATCTTGCGCCGTTTGCGCAAACCACGAATGCGATCCCCAAGAACCGGATCGCCGCCAACAGATCCCAGCCCGGTTTCGGGACCGCTCTCAGACGACATGCTCACTCCGGATACAATGCCCAATAAAACGGGCTACCCGACTCGGCCAAAGATCTTTCGTTCTTGTCGATCAAAAGCGCTGTTCGCAAGGTGGGCATTTGGAATTCCAGCCTTTCCGCACGCAGCCTTCAACGTCGCCAGTCTTTTCAGGCTCAAGGACAACCATTTCACCGCCTGCGATAAATCGCAATGAATTTTGCCATTGGTAAAAAAATGTCTGGATTTTTTACCATCGGCAAAATATGAGAGCGCAGTTTGCCAGCGACGGAGGAGATCGATGGCCAGCGCCGCGCATGCCATACAACCTTCGACGCCATTCCCGCGCCTTTTCCAACCTTTGCGGATCCGTGGCGTGCGGCTCAAGAATCGTATCATGTCCACCGGGCACGACACGACGCTGCCGACCGATGGCCTGGTCAACGATGCGCTGATCGCCTACCACGAGGCGCGGGCGCGGGGCGGCGCCGGGCTTATTGTCAGTCAGGTCGCGGGCGTCCACGAGACGGCGCGCTACACCTCGCACATGCTCATGGCGACGGAAGACGAATGCATCGCCGGCTATCGGAAGCTGGCCGACATCTGCCATGCGCATGACTGCAAGATATTTTCCCAGCTTTTCCATCCAGGCCGGGAGATCATGGAAGGCGGCGATGGCCTGCTGACGGTGGCCTACGCGCCATCCGTGTCGCCGAACGAGCGCTTCCGTGTCATGCCGCGCGAGCTCGGCAAACGCATGATCGACGAGATCGTTCGCGGCTACGCCGAGGCGGCGCGGCGGATGCACAGGGCGGGACTGGACGGCGTCGAGTTCGTCGCCAGCCACGGCTACCTGCCGGCGCAGTTCTTCAATCCGCGCGTCAACCGCCGAGTTGATAACTACGGTGGATCGCTGGAGAACCGGCTGCGCTTCGCGACCGAAGCGCTCGCCGCGATGCGCGCTGCGACGTCCGAGGACTTCGTCATCGGCTTGCGCATCAGCGGCAGCGAACGCGACGAGCACGGCCTGACCATGGACGAGGCGCTGGAGGCCTGCCTTGGACTCGAGCCATTGCTCGACTACGTCAATGTCACTGCCGGCACCTCCGCTTCCGCCGGCGGCGCGGTGCATATCGTGCCGCCCATGGCTTATCGCAATGCCTATCTGGCAAGCGACGCCGCACGGTTCCGGCAGGCGCTCGACATACCGATCATGGTGGCCGGGCGCATCAACCAGCCGCATGAGGCCGAGGCGGTGCTGACGCAGGGTTCCGCGGATGTCTGCGGCATGACGCGGGCACTGATCTGCGATCCCGACATGCCCGCGAAAGCCGAAGAGGGCCGCACGGACGACATCCGCGCCTGCATCGCCTGCAACCAGGCCTGCATCGGCCATTTCCACCGCGGATTTCCCATCTCCTGCATCCAACATCCGGAGACGGGGCGCGAGCTCAGATTTGGCAAGCTCGTACCGGCCCCGCGTCCGAAGAAGGTGATGGTCGTGGGGGGCGGTCCGGCCGGAATGAAGGCCGCCGCCGTCGCGGCCGCCCGGGGGCATCAGGTCACCCTCTATGAGGCGTCCTCACATCTCGGAGGACAGGCGCTGCTGGCCCAGCTGCTGCCGCGCCGCTCCGAATTCGGCGGCATCGTCACCAATCTTTCGCGCGAACTCGAACTGGCGCAGGTGCGCGTGATGAAGGGCGCGCGCGTCGACCAATCCGTGGTCGACGCGGAAAAGCCGGATGCGGTGGTCATCGCGACCGGCGCGAGGCCCTACCTTCCGGAAATACCCGATGACGGGAGCGTGCAGGTCGTCGATGCCTGGCAGGTGCTGAGGAAGCAGGTCAAGACGGGGAGCCGCACGGTGGTGGCGGACTGGCGTTGCGACTGGATCGGACCAGGCATCGCCGAGATGCTGGTCAATGACGGCTGCAGCGTCGAACTTGCCGTCAACGGCACCCATCCGGGCGAGTTGCTGCCACTCTACGTGCGCGACAACATTGCCGCCGAACTGCACAGGCTTGGCGTGGCCGTAACCCCATATGCTCGCCTTTTCGGCTGCGACGGCGGCACCGTCTACATGCAGCATACCGCCAGCGAACAGCCGATCATGTTCGAGAATGTCGACACCCTGGTGCTTTGCCTGGGGCATGAGCCGGTAAGCGAATTGAGCGACATGCTGGCGGGCAAAGTGCCGGAACTGTACGTCATCGGGGACAGCATGGCCCCGCGCACGGCGGAGGAGGCCGTCTACGAAGGACTGAAGGTCGGCGCCGCGCTGTAGGCGGCATCGGACAGGCGTGCCGGTCGCCTTCAGGCGCGCCGGATGGGGACGTCAAGGGAATGAATGGGGGACGGACCTGCTCGCGAAAAGCCGACAGCCCGTCTTCGAACAAAACTGGAGGAGAAATTCATGGCATTCGAAGGAAAAGGTATCAGCCGCCGCAGCGCGATGAAGCTTGCGCTCGGCGCGACAATCGGCATGCCCGCGATCCTCGGCCGCGCAAATGTCGCTTCGGCCGAAGCGTCCTTTGCCGGCGAAGGGCTGATCGTCGTGTCCTGGTCGGGAAATCATGAGCTCAGCTTCCGCGAGGCGGTGGTCAAGCCGTTCAACGAGAAGTACGGCACGAAGGTCGAAACCGTCGGTGGCTGGGACCAGATGATCGCGCAGATCGTCGCGGCGCCGGCCGACAATCCGCCTTTCGACCTGACGATCGCCGACGAGTATACGACCACGACCGGCATGGCGCAGAACGTGTTCACGAAGGTCGACCGGTCGAAGATCCCCGGCAACGCGAACATCTACCCCTGGTTCGACGAGAATCGTGGCCCGGCGAAGGACTATGGCGTGCCCTTCGGCACAGGCTCGCTGTGGATGCTGACCTCCAAGTCGAGCGGTCTGAAGCCCGAGAGCTGGAAGGGCTTCTGGGACGAGAAGGCGATGGGCAAATCGACCCTCGACGCGTCCGCCTTCTACTGGGATCTCTGCATCCCGGCGCTGCTCTCCTCCGCCAAGCCCGGCATCGACGAAGTGTTCGGCTCGCCCGACGAGGTCGAGCTCCTGTTCAAGGAACTGGACAAGCTCAAGGTCGCCAAATGGTACAAGGACGGCGCCGAGCTGACCAATCTGATGACCCAGGAAGAGGCGGCGGTGGCGATGATGTATTCCGCCGACGCCTACGGCTTCATCAAGCAGTATGGCGACGATTTCGAAGCCGCCATCCCCAAGGAAGGAACGGCCTCCTACAGCAACTGGTTCATGAAGGTGCGCGGCACCAAGCATTCGGAGCTCAGCGACCTCTTCCTGGGTTACCTGCTCGAGAAGACAACGCAGCAGAACTTCCTCAATGCCTCGACCGACTTCATGTCGCTGCAGGGCCTGGAGCCGCCGCCGCACTGGCCGAGCTATCCGCGCAACGAGGAAGCGCTGCGCGGCACCTACAAGCTGTTCGGCATCGACGGCTGGGACAAGTTCGGCCCGCATTGGGATGCCTACAGCGCCCGCATGAAGGAAACCATCGCCAAGACGACACAGGGCTGATCCCAGGCCTGCGCGAAGCGCCCCCCGCCGGGCGGCGCTTCGCGCGTTTCGACGCGGAGTTGACGGTTTTGGCTGACATGAATGCACTGGAACTCGACAGCGTGCGGCGCGCCTACGGTGGCGTCGTGGCGGTCGACAATGTTTCCATCGACGTGAAACGTGGCGAATTCGTCACCCTGCTCGGCCCGTCGGGCTCGGGCAAGACGTCGACGTTGCGGCTGATCGGCGGGTTCGAGCGGCCGGATGCCGGCGCGATCCGCATCAACGGCGTCCGTATCGACCACCTGCCCGCCTACCAGCGCGACACGACGACCATCTTCCAGAGCGGCGCGCTTTTCCCGCACAAGACGGTGGCCGAGAATGTGGCGTATGGCCTTCGCATGCGCGGCATCACCAAGGCCGACATCACGCCGCGCGTGAAACAGGCCCTCGAGATCGTCCGGCTCTCCGGCTACGACGAGCGGTATCCGGCGCAATTGTCGGGCGGCCAGAAGCAGCGCGTGGCGCTGGCCCGGTCGATGGTGGTCCGTCCCGCGATCCTGCTGTTCGACGAACCGCTGTCGGCGCTCGACCTGTCGCTGCGGCTGCAACTGCGCGCCGAGATCAAGCGCCTCCACGAGGAGATTGGCTTCAGCGCCATCTACGTGACCCACGACCAGGGGGAGGCGATGGCGATGTCTAGCCGTGTCGCGGTGATGCGCGGCGGCCGGATCGAGCAGATCGACCGTCCCGAAAAGGTGTTTGGCGAGCCGGCCAACGAATTCGTCTACACCTTCATCGGCGAGAGCTGTTGCCTGAAGGCCTGGATAGCCGCCGGCGCCGCTGCCGACAGTGACGGCGATCCCATCGACCTGCGTCTTTCCAATCCTTTGGGCGAAGGTGCCTGGCGCATCTATATCAGGCCGAGCCGGATGCATCTCGGTCGCGCCGACATGCCGAATGGCCTGAAGGCCCGTCTCGATTTCACCGAGTTCCTTGGCGACGTCCACCGCTACCATTTCAAGGCCGCGAAGCTGGAGTTGTTCGTCGATCATCCGGGAGCTGTCGCGCACAAGCCTGGCGACCTCGTCGATATCGGCTGGCAAACCGCAGACATGATCGCCTACCAATGAGCGCCGTCCCCTCGGAAATGGCCAGGCGAAGGGCCGGGCTGCGCGCGCGGCTGACACCATGGCTGCTGATGGCACCGGCGCTTCTGATCGCGGTCGCCTTTTTCGGCCTGCCGATCGCATTCATGGCGCGCATGAGCTTCAACGAGCATATCGACCAGCGTTTCTACGTACCCGGCTTCACGTTCGAGAGCTACGCCGCCATGCTGACGGACCAGACCTTCCGCGGCGCACTGCTCACCACCATGCGACTGGCATTCGTTTCGTCCATCGTCACGGTTGTCGTCGGCTACGCCTTCGCGATGCTGGTATGGCTGAAGCCGAAGCGCTGGCGGCTGGCCTTCATCGCACTGGCGCTCTGCCCGCTTCTGATCTCGGAAATCTCGATCATTTTCGGCTGGTGGATGTTCTTTCCGAAAAACGGCCTGCTCAGCTATGCGCTCGTCTCATCCGGCCTGATCACCGACAAGGTCAGCCTGATGTATACCGAGTTCGCCGCGTTTGTCGGTCTCACCTATGTGACCTTGCCGTTCTGCTTCTTCATCCTGCTGTCGATCTTCGACGGCATCGACAAGAAGGTGCTGGAGGCCAGCGCGGACCTTGGCGCCGGCCCGCTGCGCACCTTCCGTGAGGTGTTGCTGCCGCTCACCAAGGGCGGTATCGCCGCGGCCTTCGCGCAGTCCTTCATCTGGGCGGTCGGCACCTATGCGACGCCCTCGGCACTTGGCCCGGATACGCTCTGGACGATCGGCTACCTGATCCAGGAACAGATGCTGGGCAAGCACAACTGGCCCCGCGCGGCCGCTTTCTCGATCGTGCTGACCATCGGCGTTGCACTGGTGATGGTGATCGTGCGCACGCTGACGTCGAAACGGACCGCGCTCAATGGCTGACACATCCTCGATCCTGCCGGCGCGCCGGGCCTCCGCCATACCGGTGCCGCGAGCGCGCAAGGACGCGATCGTGCTGCGCGTCCTGACCCTGGCCTTCACCGTCTTCATCATCGCCTATATCGCGATCCCGGTTCTGGTCACGCTCGCCATGTCCTTCAACGACGCATCGGCGATCCGCTTTCCCATCAAGGTCTGGTCGCTGAAGTGGTATGGCGATTTCTTCGGCAGCCCGCAGTGGGTCGATGCCCTCGAGAGCAGCATCATCATCGCGCTCGGGACGACGGCCATCTCGACCATATCCGGGGTCCTCGCGGCCTGGGCGTTCGAGCGTTTCACTTTCGCCTTCAAGCCCCTAGTCTATCTTCTGATCATGCTGCCGCTCTTCATTCCGGGCGTCGTGCTCGGTCTTGGCGTCGCGATGGCCTTCGGCAACGTCTCGCTGCTGGGCTTCAACGTCTACGGCTCGCGTGCGCTTGTCATGCTCGCGCATTCGCTGTGGGCGATGCCGCTGGTCTTCATGCTGATGGAAGCGACCTTCCGCACCGTGGACCATCGCATTGTCGAAGCCTCCTACGATCTCGGCGGCAAGCCGTTGCGGACCTTCTTCGAGATCGTCCTGCCGTCGGTCTCGACCGGCATCATATCGTCCGCCCTGTTCGCCTTTGTCGTCTCGCTCAACGAATTCGTCATGGCGCTCTTCCTCACGACGCGCGATACCCAGACCTTGCCCGTCCTCATGTGGCTGAGCCTGCGCTCGGCCGGAACGCCGCGGCTCGCCGTCGCCTCGGTCATCCTCGCCGCCGCCGTCTTCGTGAGCCTTTCGCTGATCATGGTCTGGTACATAAGGCAGCTGCGGAAGACCTAGGCCGGCCGCGCCTTCGATGCGCGACCGAACTGAAATGGTCTCTATCTGTTTTCCGGAGGTGAGACGCTCAACCGCCGACGCATGAAGACGGTACAGCTCGGCCGACGCCCCACGACAGCTGTCCCTGTATGATGGTCAGCGTCCAACGGCCGTTTGAAAACGTCGTTCCGTCCTGTCCCTGGGCGGGCAGATCGACCTCGGCCGCGTCGTTGACGGACACAGATGCGCGATCCCCGAGCAGACGCACTGCCAGGCGCGTGCCGTCCTGGCACTTGTAATTGCTGACCGGGTAGGGATTGCCCACGCCGATCGACGAGCCAGAGGCGGAGTGCTCGAAGCCTACAATCATCATGGCGCTGATTGCCGCGATCGATAGATTTTTCAGCACGATAATCCTCCCGACTGGCACGTGGCCGCGGATGAAATTGAGAACGTTGTCTTCCCTGCCGGCCGGTGGTGGTTCATTGCATCGGCCAGATGCCGGTCAGCAGGGGAAACACTCGGTGGGATGTCACGCAGCGGACATATTCTGATTGATCGGCAAGTGCCTTGCGGAGATGTCCCTTGAACAGGCGGGACACTTCCGGCTGGCTCACGCCCAATGGCTTCGCCGGCCTTTCGCCAAGGTTGGCTTTGCTCCCGTGCAAAAGTCCCGGTGGGCTCGCCAGGACCGGCGAGCCCAGAGCGCCCAGACCGGGCTCAGAAGGGCGAGATGCACTGCCGGCGCGGGCCATTATTGGGCTGCCAGCTATTGTCCGAGACCCGATAGGACCGGTACCGCTGTGAGCACCAGTTCACATGATTGTTCCAAGCGCTGTGATTGTGCTGGCGGGCAGCCGAGACCGCCATCCCGCCGAGCAGCATTCCGCCAATGAGACCCGCGGCGACGGCGCCATTGTTGTTCCTCGAATGCCAGTGATGGTGCGGAGGCCTGTGGTGCGGAGGCCTGTGATGCGGCGGCCTGTGATGCGGGGGTCTGTGGTGCGGTGGCCGCGCGCCGTGTCCCGGTCGATGGCGGGGATGCCTCCTCAGGTCGACATTCGTGACCGTATCGGACACCGACGGCTTCAACGTTACGACGGGCATTGCCCAGGTGGGGGCCGCCATGCTTGCGATGATGGCGGCGATGATGATGCGCTTCATATGCGTCTCCGTAAATTTCATCTCCCGCCGTAAAACCGGCCTCGGCAGACCTGACATTTTAAGCCAGCACCCGGTTTGCTTGGAATATGCGGTGAATCCCAAACGTGGGCCGGGCGTGTATTTCTTGCACTCCGGTGCGGCAAACATGTTCTCGAATGGAACGCGGTTTCACTGCCTCAAATCGACAGAGACTCGTTGCGCACCATGGATTCTGCGAAGACGAGGGCGCGGATATTCAGGCCCAGCCCCATGATGCGACCGATGAGGGCAATGATGAGCCGAACCTTCGCCGGCTGGAACAGTCTGCCAGTTGGCGGCGAGCTATAGCGGCGTAGGCGGCGATGCCCCTCCGGTCGGACGAGAGGCGATCGCCTTCACCGGGGACGGCTATGGCAAACAGATGTTGCGGTCGGCAGGAATAGCGCCCCAAGTCCGCACGCCTGCGGTACTCCACGTAGCCAGATACATCGAAAAATCACAGGCTTTCCCTGACGGGTCGATATTCCGGTCTTTCGTGGCCGAGGCTTTCGACCCGTTCGAAGGGGACTGGCGACGTGCTCACTATCCAGCTGCGCTTAAGCGAGGCCGGATTAAGCCGAACGGCAGTTATTTCTTTCCCGCCCACTGATCTTCGCGCCGCGTTCTGCGTCGCGCCGGATGCTGCGCTACGATCTGCCAGTAGCTTTCGCGGTGGCTTCCGAAAACCGGTCGGCAGCTTCGCCAGTTTGGCGAAGCTGGTTATGACCGCCGCCGGTCGCACCATTCTTCGTTTCCGGGTGCAGGGCTTCGTAGATCTCCTTGCGGCTCGACATTTGATGCGGCTATTCCTACCTAATATGACCTGCTCACGATGCGAGAATCTCGACGAGTGCGTGCGTTTCAGGACGCGAGGCGAGCTATTTCGCGCGGTCGGCACGATCCGGCAGGCTGTATCCGACGGTGACCTAGAAGAGATTGATGCGGGTCCGACGAAGGGGGCGATCGCATTCAGCGATCTGTCCGAGGCGGGGCCGCTCGATGATCTTCTGCTCTATCGCTTTCGCTGTTCCGACTGCGGGCAAAACTTCGTGCTGGGAGCAGAGACATATCACGGCAGCGGCGGGTCGTGGGGCAAATCAGCGCCGCTTGGATCGGCGTAATTGACGTAGCGTCGCTGGGTTGATTCAAGGCTGCCTTTTGGAGGCAGGTGTGAGCAGGGGTGATCTAACCGAAACGGAATGGCGGGTTTTGAAGAGCTTGTTTCCCATCGAACCTGAGAACCGTCCAACGGTTCCCGGCAAATCCCGGCGATTCCCAACCGAACGCCCGATCAATCAGCTCGAAAACACCTTTTCGGGGTGCCCTGGCAGCCGACGGTCATCCCGAAGATCAGGCCAGAGAGGCCAACGTACTGAATTCTTGAGAGAAAAGTGGTGCCGCTTGCGTGACTCGAACACGCGACCCCATCATTACGAATGATGTGCTCTACCAACTGAGCTAAAGCGGCCCTGGAGAGACCGAGGCCTCCAAGATGGGCTGCGTGATAGACTCAACCGGCCGTGAATTCAAGATGGTCGGTTGCGATTTCGGGATCTGCTTGCCAATTCTCGTTAGCGCGCCTCGCGGCGACGCCGGAAACGCTCAGGCATGCATTCCCGGTTGGCTGATGCGCGACGCCAGGCTGCTGTCTGCTATGCTATAATGCAGCCGTCCGACCGGCCACGTGGCCGAAAAACCTTCGGAAATCCGGCACGTAGGCCCTAGTTGACGTGGAATGCTGTCGCTCGCCCGTTGATTGATCGGTCGCCTGCGGCTAACGATCATGGCAGGATTGGGCGAGAATGCAGAGGGATCCAGCGTGGACGCGATCGAAAAAGCGATCCGGAGCGCCTTGGAAAAGGGCAATGCCGACGATCGGGCCTTTCGCGAGAAAGTCTACCGGTCGGCTTTCTCGGCGCTCGACCGCGCGCTTCAGGCCAATCCAAACGTAACGGTGGAAGTGGCCATCAACCGCCGCAAGGCCGTGCAGGCCAAGATCGCCGAGATCGAATCCGAATTCCTGCCGGCCGTGCCCGATGTCGGCGCGCCAAATGGGGGCGAGGTTGAGGCGCCCGCGGTCGATCCGGCCGCGTCGCCGAAGTCCGGTTCGACATCATCGCCGGCCGTGTCCGTCGACGGTCCGGCCGACGCGCCCCGGTCGCGCGTGCTGCCCGTCGTTCCCGACATCATGCCGGATGGCCCGCTGCCGGAAGCGCCGTCGCTCGACACGCGGGGCGACGCGCAGGCCGGCGCCGAAGTGGCGCCCGACCGTGACGAGCGGCGGATCAGGGGCCCGCGGCTGCCGCTGACGGCGATCTTCCTCGGGGTGACATTGCTCGCGGCCATCGCGATCGGCGGTTACTTTGCC
>ERZ778019.1906-NODE-1906-length-23737-cov-11.032134_pt1 | contig 23737 bp, 20 predicted proteins | sample MGYA00375749_ERZ778019 | MGnify/ENA primary metagenome ERZ778019 (study PRJEB29350, sample SAMN05389821) | bioreactor metagenome | isolation source: Ammonium sulfate bioreactor | place: South Africa: University of Cape Town | collected 2014-03-17 ... | reverse complement strand
TATCCCCGCCTGTCACGCGGGAAACCGGGGTTCGATTCCCCGCCGCGGAGTAACAAAATTTTTTTTCTCAAATTTTTTTTCTCAAAATTAAAAATAAATGAAAATAAATAAAAAAAAAAGATTAGTTTACTCCGCGGCGGGGAATCGAACCCCGGTTTCCCGCGTGACAGGCGGGGATACTAACCACTATACTACCGCGGACATTGTTTAATTAACATCTTATTCATTTCATTTCAAACAATTCAATATCGACCTCTATCGAATGGATTTTGTTGGTTTCATAAATCAAGCAATTCTTTCTTTCATTTTTATTTTCTTTTTCAAATCAAATCAAATCAAACTTCAATTTCATGTCTCAACCAGCCAAAGTCAAAGAAGATCTTTTCTCATTAAAAGCTAAAATTGCCGAAGTTTATTTTTCTCTTCTTTTTCTCATTGCAAAACGATTTTCATACATTTCTAATTTAGCTTGAACGACAATCAAATGAATATAAAACGAAACTAGATGGTTTACGTCGAGCCAAGGCAACAACAGTCATCAAATTCGAAAAAGAATATGTCAATTCGAATTCAACAAATACCAACGAGTATTTCATCATTCTTTGCACTTCTTCTTCTATTTCTCTTTTATTTTAGAATAAAATGTTGTGATAAATGTCAAGAATTGGAATTAACTATCGAACAACAACGAAAAGCAAATCAACAATTGAAAATATCAATCGAACAAAAACAAACCGACAAACCACGAACAACTTCCATTCCCCAACAACAACAACAACAACAACAACAATGTGATGATTGTGATGATTTCAAACGATTAGTTGATTATGAAAACAATAATCAAACCGAATTGAAACAACAAATTCAAAAACAAATTCAACTTTTACAACAAGAAAAACAAAATAAATCAGTTCGATTTCTCTTTTTTTTGTTTCTTTTCAAAATATTTTCATTTGTTTTTCTTCAAAAAAAGACAATTGAACAAAAATTACAACAATTTCAAAACGAACTCATCGAACAAAAACATTTGACTGACGATTTACAACGACAAAAACAACAATATCAAGTTTTACCGTTTTTTTTTCTCTTGATCATTGTTCTGAAATCTACGTTTGAATTGTAGAATGCCTTCGAACAAATGAAAGAAGAACATCAACAGAAACTCATTGATTTAGCTCAACGAGAAGAACAAGCCAAGAAACAAGTTGATTAACTCGTCTTTTCATTTTCAAATGTCAACCGATTTTTGTTTGTCTAAAGGTTTCAACTTGGGAACAAATGTATCGCGAATGGATGGCCACAATGGAAACACGTCTTCAAAATCTCCAAACAAAATGACAACAAAAACGAAACGACGAACGAAAAAGCGACAAATAATAATAAAAAAAAAAACGCAAAGATAAATGATCGAAATAGATGTCATGTCACGTTTTTACCTTTTTACTAACGAAAGACGCTTCATTTTGTTTTCTTGTTTTTCTCTCGTCGAAAGGTTTTTCTTTTGGTGAATCTCGATTTTAGATCGAACTCGACCTGTGCCAAACGAACAAAATCATGTCATTGAAACTTGGTGATCTCTTCCCCAATTTCAAATTGAAAACAACCATTGGCAACATTCAATTACACGATTGGATCAATGATCAGTCTGTCTTTATCTCGTTTCATCTTTTCTCAATCTATTGTCCTTCGTTTTTCTCTTAGATGGGCTATTCTATTCTCTCATCCAGCTGATTATACTCCTGTTTGCACAACAGAATTATCACGTGCAGCTAAATTAGCACCGCAATTCGCTCAACGAAACACCAAACTCATTGGTTTATCTTGTGATTCCCTTGAAAATCATCAAGGATGGATTAAAGTAAACAAAATATTCTCTCACATAGTCGATTGAATTTCTTGTTGATTTGTAAATCTAAAACAGGATATTCAAAGTTATCTTGGTTCAAATGTTGAATGTACAGGTGATGTCTGTCGATTGGTTCCAACAACTGGCGAATTTCCATTTCCAATCATTGATGATAGTGATCGAACATTAGCCAAACAACTTGGAATGATCGATCCCGATGAATTCGATAACAAAGGTTTACCATTAACTGCACGAGCTGTAAATTCACTCCTTTCTCCATTGAGTTTATTCATATTTTCTCTGTTCAAAGGTATTTTTCATTGGACCTGATAAAAAAGTGAAAGCAAGTTTACTCTATCCAGCTACATCGGGAAGAAACTTCGAGTTTGTTTTCATTCTCTCAATATATTTGTTTTGTCTGATGAAATGACTCGTTTGTTTTTTTTTTCTAGTGAAATTCTTCGTTTACTCGATTCTCTTCAATTGTCATCACGTTATCCAATTGCAACGCCTGTCGATTGGAAAGTTGGTGATAAAGTCATGGTTCCACCGAATGTCAAAGATGAAGACATTCAAAAACATTTTCCTCAAGGTCTTCAAATCAAAAGTGACCTTCCAAGTGGAAAACAATACATTCGAATGGCTCAAATTCAATAACAACAACAAAACAATCGTCGACAACAAACACAATAAATGACTGTTTGCATCCAATTTCGCCTTTAGTTAACAAAACGAAGGCGAGGCTAGATGAACAGTTTTTCTTTTGTGCTTCTTCTTCTTTCTCTTTGCTTAATTGCATCTAACCAACAAATAAATCGAATTCAGAGAAAACAACGAACGAAATTGATCTTATCGGAAGGAACTGGTCGAAATGCTTCGCTAATTAAATAGAATTTTATGGAGCGAGGCAAAACGAACAGTGGCTTCGAACAATAAGATATTGATTTTTGTTGTTGAATGTCGGTTGATATGAATTGTGTTTGATATTTATATAAGGAGAAAGTCATTGTTTATCATTGGAGAACAAATGTTGCATGACCCTTTGCCCGTTCACTCTCTCTTTGTTTTACGAAAACAACACGTCCGACGACGAAAAAACAAAAAAAAAACATTTATTTTCAAGAGAAAAAAAAAGAAAAAGAAAAATTAAATTTGCGGAATAAGAATTTGTCTAATTTGATGTTCGATATGTTGAATAATCGGCTGTTGTTTGTTCGAATTTCGAATATAGATTTGAAGAGCTTGTTTATAATTGTAAATAGCATGATCAAATAAACCTTGTTGAGTATAAAGTTGAGCCATGATTCGGTAAGTATTCGCTGAATGAGAATCTCCTCGTGGTTGTTTGATCAATTGAAGATAGATTAATTCTTTGAAATAAGTTAATGCTTGATCGAAGTCTTGTCGATCTAGGAGAAGTTGAGCGATGATGATATACAATTGTTCATTCGAATATTTATTCGATGAGAGATCTTTACTTCGAAGTTGATCATTTAAAAGATTGTGAAAATAAACTAATGTCGATTGTAAATGATGTCTGTCGATGTGAACATTTGTTATTTGTGATTGAGCAAATTGATGTTTAGCTAAATAAACTTTGGCAATGTGTTGATATGCTTCATCAATGGATTTACGTTTCTTTTTCAATTGACAATCAACAAATCGATAGAAATAAATTAACGAAAGATGAAATTGTTTTTCAATGAGATAAATTGTTCCAATGGCTGTATAAATATTCGAAATACTCGAACCATCGATTTTACGTCGAGTTAATTTATTTTTGAGAAGTTTTACAAAATAATGTAACGATTGTTGATAATTTTTAGTTTGAAAACAAATCTTCGCAAGAATTTGATAAAGATCACCAATGATTGGATCTGTTTCAGCAACATTTTCAAGTTCTTGTTCAAGACAATTGTGAAAATAAACGAACGATTGATCTAAATGACGTTGTTCGAAATGTTTGTTTTCAACATGTTCAATGAAATCTTTCGTTGAATTGTTGTTATTCTTCTTCTTCTTCTTCGATGGATTTGATTGTTGATTGTAAATTAACAAAGTTTCATCGAAATTCTTTTGTTTTAAATAAACTTTACCAATAAACGAATAGATCGATTGAATTTGTTGTTGATCGAACGGTTGTTTTCGTAGATAACAATCGAGTAATCGATGAAAATAAAGTAACGATTGAGGTAATTGACGTTTGTCGAGATAAATATGTGCAATTCTTTCATAAGTTTCAATGAGAGATGAATCTTCGTACAATTTAGTTACAAGTTCATTATCGAGAAATTGAAGATAAAATTTCAATGCTTCATCGATTTGGTCGAGATTTTGATAGAGATCAGCCAGTCGTTTAAATGATTGACTCAATGTTAAATCTCCGTGATGTTTTCGTTCTAATTCACTTTGTAAAACTTTATGAAAATATTCTAATGTTGATTCGTATTGTTTCAATTGTAGATGAACTAAACCAATGGTCAAATAAGTTTGAGTGACCATTGGATGATTCCAAAGTAAAGTTTTCAATTGATTTTCTAAAGCTTTATGATAATAAATCAAAGCTTGATCGAATTGATTTTGTTTGACGAGAATATCTCCGTAACTTGAATAAGTTAAAGTAAAATCCGAATGAGTATTAGGCAATGTTTGAAGTTGTAATTGTTGAGCTTGATCGAGATATTGATGAGCTTGTTCGAAATCATTGATATCAGCAAACATCGAAGCCATGGCAAGATAAGTATAACCGAAATCAGGATGATCTTCATTGAGAATTTTCAATTGATTTTCGAGAGCTTGTTCGAACATTTGTTGAGCTTTGTCTTTGAGATTGATCGATCCATAGATTCGACCCATCGAAATATAATTTGTTGCAATCGAAGCAAAATCACTTTCCGATTGACTTTCCAACGCTTTTTGTAAATATTGAAGAGACAGAGTTGGATTATTTAATTCAAATTGAATTTGAGATAAACCTTCGTAAGTCGACGAACATTTATTGTTTTTTGTTACTAAAGCTTTTTCATAGAAATGAAATGCCGTTGGATAATCGGACAATTTCGAATAATAGAAACCTAAATCATTGTAACATTGAGATAGAAGTGGATGATCATCGAGTGATTCTCGAGAAAGATAATCTAAACTTATTCGAATATGTTCAATAGCTTTGTTATAATTGCCTTTCTTATCGTAAACATGACCAAGACCTTGATAACAATAAGCAAAATCTAGATTGGTCTTAAGAACTTCTTCTTCTTCATCGAGTAAATTCAAATAATGTTCTTCAGCATCTTCATATTTTTGCATTTGAATAAGATAAGTCCCGAGAAGAACTAATTGATTTTGTCCGTTTAATTCCTCATCGAGTGAATTTGTAAATAATTTGAGATCAGTATCTCCGTCACTACAAAGAGTAAATTTGGCTCTCCAAAGTTGAATTTGTTCATCGAACCAAATATTATCAATTCGAAAGACACAACCGAACATGAACAGAATTTCTTCTTCTTCAGCAAACGCACTTAAATGTCGAATATCAGCCAACGGTTTACTTGGACTTTTAATGTTAACATTGATTTCCAAGAGAATCGATGTTAATTCATCGTTGGGTGGCGATCGACTCGTTGCAAATTCAATGGCTTTGTCTTTGTTTGAACTTGTTGAAAGAAATGAATTCATTGAAAGTAATTCTCCGATTGTTGTTTTCAATCGATTGATTTCATCTTTACTAATGAATTGACCTCGATAAACAGTTAAAATCGATGTTTTCAATTGTTTTTCAAAGCGAATTTTTTCTTGTTTCAATTGTTGATTTAAATCTTTGACAAATTGAGAGAATGCAGCCACATCACTTATGTTTTGTGTTCGTAGAGCTTTGTTTAAAATCTTGTAAATACAAGTTTCTCTTGTATACCAATGAATAGCTTTGTCAGCTTGATATTCATTATCGAATTCTTTCATTGTTCTTGCATCTTGAACATCTTCAGGTTGAAAATATTCGAAAATACTTTGTTTATCTTTGATTTTCTTTTCTCCGTTGAGAATTCGATCGACAAGAACTTGATAAAGAAGAAATTCTCCGTTCAAAGCTTTATGCATACTTTTATTATCTTTCGATGAATAAACATTTGTTCCCATTGTATCAATTCGTTCACCACGATCATAACGTTCGACTTTACTACGACGACGAACATCACTTCTTCCTCGTGACATTTTACAACTTGGTTAAAAATCAAAATGAAAACGAATCACTCAAATGAGGGTGTTTCACCTTGAAATATGCACTTATACGTAAATATTCTAATGATTTATTTAATTAATCACATTACTATCGTGTTTATTGATTCTCTAGTAAATAGAACGATCGATCATTAATAGAACGATCGTCCAGTCATACGAAAACAAATTCGTTTTTAATTAATATATTTGATATGATAACATCGATGATTGCGTCCTTCGAAGATTCAATAGATAGATGTCTGCAGTTCAAACCATCGATTATTTTTGTTGGTCAAATCGAATTCAATTTAACGATTTACTTCTTCTTCTTCTTCTTCTTCTTCTTCTTCGATTGAATTTTTAGACAAAAAGAACGACGAACGAAATGGTGAAATTAATCATTGAATTTGGTCGACAAAGACGAAAATTCGATTTAATCGATCCGATTGATATCGATTCAGTTGAAAATGAAATCAAATTAAGTTTTGATATCGATCGTAAACATTTGGAAGATTATCTCATTCAAATCTACGATGAAGAAATCAAGGATTTTCTCGATTTAACATCCGATTGTTTTCAGTCGATTCAATCGAATTTTATTAAAGGACAAATCGTTTGCAAACAAATTCATTCGCCTTCATTTGCAAACGAAGTTTTAAAAGAAGATATCGTTGGACTTGTTACTCTTGAATCTCTCTTTCATTCTCTACAAAATTGGTCTCACAATCTACAAAGTTTCTTTGTTTGCTTTTTCATCTGTTCAAAATCTCATTTGTCTTTGTGTTTAGATATTCAAAATGAACTTGCCAAACAAATTGATCTTGTTCAACAAACAATTGTTGCAGTCAAATCTCATGTCAATTTACGAAAATTCCAACAATCAAATCGAATTATTAGATTTTTTTTTGTTTTTAGTATAAATTAATTGATGAAAATGAAAGAATACGAAGTAAAAGTTCGTCTCCAACAAGTGTTTCACAAATTGTCGGACAGAAAGAAGATTTGCCAGTGAATTATCCTAAAAGAGAGAATCCAATCAATTATTATCCTCGAAAACAAGAAATGCTACGAAAACCAAGTTTGTTTGGTTTGATTTTGTCATTGAAATGAAATTGTTTTGTGTTGTTGAAGTTGAATATCATTTGTCAAGTTCAATAGCATATCAACGATTCGAAAGTGAAGTTCAATTTCAAGGTGAATTATGTCAATATTATAATCCGACTTATTTCTTTGTTCGAATTACAAATCAAAAAGAATCTTATGATGAAATGCATCGAGATCTCAAGTTATTCATTTCTTTGTTTCGTTTTGTTTTTAATCTTCTGTCAAATATTTCATTTAGTTTATTTTACAATAAAAATGAATTAAATCAAAGTTATTTTCCTCAATCGGGAGATTTTTGTGTTGCTAAATGTTGCAATGATTTAAATTGGTATCGAGCAAGAATTATTCGTCTCATTGGTTTGTCGATTTGATTTCGATTGAAAACAAATTTATTTTATTTGTTCAAAGGAAATGAAAAAGTTCAATTGATATTTGTTGACAATGGACAAATCACTGAAATCAATTTGAATCTATTAAAACCATTAAATAAATTGTTTTGTGCTCATCCAGCTCAAGCACTTGCTTGTTCTTTAACTCATGTAAGAACTTCTTTCTTTTTTTTTTTATTTCTAAGAATTGTAATTTGATTTATTGTATTAAAGGTTTTACCATTTCATTCGAATGAAAAATGTGGTTGGAATAAACGAGCTTGTATTACATTAGAAAATACTTTAATTAATCAACAATCGAATTATGGAAATTGTCTTCAAATGACTGTCGATGATCATCAACAAGCCAAATGGCCAATGATGTTTGTCAATATTCAAACTGAAAATATTCAAGTGACATTATTCTTGTTTCTCAAATTCTAATCGATTTTCAATTTTGTTTTGTAAATAGAATTTAACGAATTATATGTGTGATTTGTATTTGAGTCGTCGTGTTTCCAATGTCGATGTTAGTTTATTTTGGTCATCGAAAATTCGTCCTGAACAATATGTTTTCTTTAATTTATCTTCGTTAATCAATCAAAAACAATATTTTATTTTGAAAAATGAAGGTCAAGCATTTTCTTTTGATGAAATCGTCGATCGAATTCTTCACGATCTTTCGTTTAATTCTTCGCAATAATAGACTTTCTTGTTCTTTTTCTGTTTGTTGATTTATGTTGAACTTTTTGAAATAAATAGATGTCACTTTGCAATCGAACGATGTTATTGAATAGATTCTGTCGAATGATGAATGGTTGTTATTGATAGATGATGACAGACAGACAGACAGAATTGTTTATTTATTTATTTGTTCATTTCAAGATAAAGTCGATGTTGTGATGATGAGTCCAAAGGCAAATCAACTTGATGAAACAACAACAACAACAACAACAACAACAACAGAAGTGAATTCGAATGGTAAAGGATCGAATGGATTGTTATCAACATTTAATCGTAAACGTCGACATGTATTCGATGTTAATTTAAAAGTTGAACGTGTTCTTTCTTTACCTTATGCAAGTGGCAAATTCTTCTTTAAAATTCGTCTTCTCAATGGTGGAAATCATGTTTATACTTGTCATCAGTGCGTCTTTTTCTTTTTCTTTTTCTTTCAAAATAAAAAACAAATGTTTTTTTTTTGTTTAGACGATTTGAAATCGATGAAAATAAAGTTGAATTTAATACGAGTGATCGTTTTTCAGTGAAAATGACATCTCGTATCGATAATTTTACATTGGATCATTGTTTTTGTCGAATTTCAATTCGAAAGGAAGGACGCGGTGGTCGATCATATGAAAAGATTGGTTATTATGATCTTGATTTAGCTTCAGTTGCTGGAAGTGGTGATGAATCGAAAGCATGTCTATTAAATGCTTATCAACAAACGAATACTCGACCTGCCAATGCTTATCTTGAAATTCGAATGAAATTAACTGTTATCGAAGGAGATCATATCTTTAGAAGGTTGACTTTACCCTCAAGAATTCATTCAACATATTCTATTCTTGTTTTATTTAGACCCGATAATCATCATCCATATATTAAAATTGATAATATGTCATTGAATACCAATTCAGATACATTTACAGGTAAATGAAAACAGACTAAAGAGAGAAAGAGAGTAAAGAATGTGATTTGTAGATGAATGTTCATCAACAATAAGTCAAACAACTGGTGAACTTTATCCTCAATGTCAATTAAATCTGAATAATCGTGGTCATTCACGTCAAGCCAGTAAAAGTAGTGTCTCTTCCAATTATTCAACTATGAGTAACAATAGTATTAGTTATGCGAATCTTCCTGTTAGGTGAGTGATTCATCGTTGTTCTCAATTGACTTCTCTTGATTTGATTTGATTTGATTTGATTAGAAATGTAATAACTAATGAGTCACGTCAACTCGATGTGAATCTATTGAGTGATCACACAAGGTAATAGACAAACACATTCGAATTTGTTCTATTGAATCGTTGTTTCATTGAAGACAAATCAGCGACGAAGATGTTTCAAATCAATCGAAAAAACATTCGATGAATAAACGACGAGTATTTATTGATTTCTTACACAAATTGATCACGATTTTGTCTTTTGTTTAGACTCCATTTATTGATCAATTCGGAGATATTCAACGACGATTACATTCGACACGAGTCGATGCTTCGAAAATAGTTAATGAAGTCATCGCTCAAACAGCTCGAACAACTCCCAATCCTAATGGTTTGTTTTCAAAGATGTTTGTCTATTAATGAAATCGAATTTGATATTTGAAGGTTATTTATGTTTAATGTTTAATGAAGATGGAACTGCTCATGTTGGTTCGTCTTCGTCATGTCAATCTCTTCAATCGCCATCATCATCATCCTCTCTATTTCTATCGACTTAATTCATTTATCTTTAAATCGGATTTATTTATCGAAAATAACTTTTTTTTTTCTTCTTTTTTTCAAATTAATGAAAATATGAGTCTGAGTCTCGGTGTTTATTTTTTTCAAATAAAAAATTCTTCCAATTCAATTAAAATTTCTCTTCATGATTTTCCGTTCGAATTGGTTTGACTCGAATTGTTTGTCGTCGACACGTTCGTTTCATTTTCGAAATCAATTTTCTTTTTAAATTCGGTAAACTATTCAAAATAACAAATGGTAAAACAACATTTGCAAATATAAAACTATATTGAACAAAATGAATCATTGCTTCAACACCAAATTCACTATTTCCTAATACAATTCGAAGAATAGAAATCAAACCTGGTGGAAATGAACAAATCAAATAAATCAATGAAATTGAAATCATTTGAAATAATAATTTTCGACTTTTTAATAAAATCAATCGATTCTCTTGGAATCGTTTCTTTTGTCGAACAAATCGAATGATTAATAACAAATTGAAAACAATGATCAACAAAATGATTAAACAATTGTTAACCAACCATTCAAAATAAGATTCGATTGAATTTTGTTTAAAACAAACTCCACCACACCAAATTCGTTGGTAATCGAATTGATTTTGACATCGATTGAAAACAATGAAATAGAAATAAACAACGAGTCCATAGACAATTATTGACACAAGCGGAATTTGATGAAATAAAAAACGTTCTCGTCGATTGGCAAAGAAACGAAAATGAAAGAGAAATAAATGTCGTTCAATCGATGCCCAACATGTTAAACTTAAATTAAGAAAATAATCGAAATAAGCGAAATAATTCCAAATAAAACAATAGATCGACGAATACGGCCAACAACTTGACACAAATAAATAAATAAGAACACCCACATCGTGAAACACAACATTGATTAAACTAACAACAAGTAACAAAATTAAAACATCATCAAAACAATTTCTCTGCTGTCGATTGATTACATAGAAATGATTTAAAATTAACAAATTTAATAGAACAGAAACAATATCAGCGGAAATCAATACATAGAATTTAATTAAACGTGAAAATTCACTGTCAACAACTTCACTTTGATTCATCTTTTAATTGACTTTTCCTCTTTTTCTTTTCTTTTTATCTTGTAATGAAATAAGATTTTGAAGGTCAATCTGCTTTGCAAAGTCATTTTTAGTTTTTGTGGTATGTTTATTAGGTTGGGGTTAAAAAAAATCTATTTGACAAAGTTTAAGGAAGAATAAAATGAATAAGTTGTTGATCTAATTTCGGTGAGATCGATGGATGCATAAGAGATTGCTGATTAAGAGCTCCATGTTTTGATGAACAAAGACATTTTCGTATTCGATTTCTTGTAATTTGTTTTAATTTAAGTGGTGTCGAAAGAATCGTTGTAATAATATCGATTTCATCGGTTGTCTTATCGAAATGACTCGCTAAATCTTCAGTAAATAATTGAACAAGTTCGTGATTGGTCAAAGTTAATTGTTCATTTTCGTACATAACATGAATGAGATTGCGAAGAATTGAACCAGTATAATGTCGTTCAAATTCATCGTCATCCATAATTGTATCTTGATAATTCTTATTGAACCAAATCCAAATATGAACAAGTAACATTTTATTGTTTTCGAATGGTTGAATAAACAACGAATGAAGATCATAAGCAATGATTATCCAAAAATTGGATTCAAATCGACGGAATGCAGATAATGAATTCGTATAGAATTCGGTCAATGATTTTAATGAAGAGAATTGACATTTAAATGTTAACATTAATTTCAATGTTTCTTCTCGATATTCGAATTGATAATCTAAATTATTTAATAATTTCCAAATGATATCTAAAGGTGTGTGACCATTGAAATCGATTGGATTCGATCGACATTCACCTTCGTCTAATAACAAACCAATGATCTCCGTCGAACATTTATCAGCTGCAACATGTAACGGTGTTCGTTTTGTATAAGGTTCTTCGATTTCGAGATTGACTTTATGTTTATGTTGGAGTAAAAGTTTAATTAAATGAACGAAATCATGTTTGATGAGAATGTGAATTGGATAATGAAACATGCCAAGATCTTGTGCAACACGTGAATGCATCTCTCGCATCTTCACTTTATGTTCATGATCAATGGATAAATTGTGAAAATAACTATCGGTTGCATTCGGTTGATCGGTTTCATTGAAATTGAAATTTAAATTGAGAAAATATTCAATAAGACGAGCATGACCACAATCACATGACAAACATATGGCATTCAATCCCCATGGTCTCAATCGTTCGACATTTGCTCCATATTCAATTAACAATTTGACACAAGCTAATCGATCATGAACAATTGCATAAAATAATGGAGATCGATAATCAAACATTGTTCCTGAATCGGTATCTTCTTCATCCGATTCGTAAGCATCGTCACCATTTGTTGGTAATGGACGATAAACAAATAATTTATATTCATTTACATCGATTCCTTTAGTCTTTTCTAATGTTGATTTTAATTCAGCATAATCACCTTCAATACACAATTCATGTAAATCAATTTTATCACCGGGATTCGACATTCTTTGTCTCTTACAATCAAATAATACCAAATTAGATTTGAACTTGAACAACATGTCAGAGAGTAGATCTATTTCTTCAAGCCAATCCGGTTGATGTATCTTTGAGACAGATGTCGTCATTCTACTATTGTACTTAGATCTTTCACTTTTTTAATTCTCGAAACGATGAAGATAAGAGTGAAAGTGTTTTTGTTGAATTTGATTTCATTGTTAATCGTCAATTGTGAAGAAGATTGGAATTATAATCGATTAGGTCCCGATGTTTGGTATAAAACATTTCCCAATTGTAAAGGACAAAGTCAATCTCCGATTAACATTAAAACAGCTTGTACAATCTACGAGCAATTTAGTTCATTTCTATTTTCAAAGAATTTCAATGAAAATATTCGTATGACACTAATCAATGATGGACATACAATTAAAGGACAATTATCCGATCAACAACAAATTGTTCAAGTTCAAGGTGGAAATCTTCGTGGAACCTATGAATTTGTTAATTTTCATGTTCATTGGGGAGCAAATGAAAATGTTGGAAGTGAACATCAAATGTAAATAATCGACTTTATTTTCTAAAGTAAATCAATTATAAATTTCATTGTTAGAAATGGAGAAAAATTTACTGGTGAAAGTCATTTCGTTTTTGAAAATGTTGAAATAAATCATACAATTGTTTTGGCATTTTTCATGATCGATGTCAATGAAAAACAAGAAAATGTGAATGTTCGACAATCGAATGAATGGATTAAATATTTTAATGCATCACAAATCTTATCGAAAACGAATGATACAACTCAAATCGATTTAAATTTATCTTTATTAATGTCAGAGAATTTCACTGAATTTTGGCGATATGAAGGTTCATTAACAGTTCCTCCATGTACAACAAATGTTACTTGGACTGTTTTTAGAAATCCAATTTTCATTTATAATTATGATTTCGATGTGTTTCGTGTTGATTTCTTCTTTGAAAGTTATCGAGGACCACAAAATTTATATTTTAGACAAGTTTCGAGAAGTTTTTTAAATGAAACTCATTCGTCGATTCCCGATCAACAATGTTGTTCGCATCAACCATCACCACCTTCTCCTCCTTTTTCTTCTTCTACTTCGATTTTCTCTTCTTCTGTTCTTTTAGTTTTTTTTTTCTTTTTTTGTTTATTTATTTAATTAAGAAAATCGAGATTTCGTAAAATAATTTGTTTGAAAACATCCGATTGAGTTAATTTCAATGCTAAAGAGAATTGTTGCGATGCTTGTTGATAATCTTTTAAATAGAAATAAATTAATCCCAAATTATTATGAAGAAAATCCAATTGAATTTGAAATTGCTGTTGAAGATCTAAAGATTTGTGAAAATATTTAAGAGATTGTTCGTATTGTTTTTGTTTTGCATAAGTAATTGCAATGTTATTGAAGATTTTCATTTGACAGGATTTGTTCGTGAGTTTTTTTAAAGCTCGAAAATAGAAATGTAGAGCTCGTTGATAATCGTTGAGTTGATCATAGAGAATACCAATATGATTCAAATAATCACAACGTAATGGATCGTCCTTTGAACTCAATTCAAATGATTTCAAATGAAATTGTAAAGCATCGAGAGGAGAACCTCGATTCTGTTGAATTAATCCAAGTGCATGACAGATTTTCGAAGACAAACGTGGATATTGTTTGAACAGAAGAGAATAGATTTGTTGTGATTCATCGAATAAATGTTTATTGAATAGATAATTGGGTAAATCAATGGGAAATTGTTGATTTTGACCGACGAAGAATTCTTGTTGATTGACTTCAACATCAATAAACCAAATTCGTTTGTCAAATATCATCGAGGTTTTTCGAAACGAAGAGAACAATGGTAAAACAAATTCATTTTCATAGATTCCAATCGATTTATTTTTCAATGTTATTCGAAATAAAACTTTATGTAAACCATTTGAATGTGTTCGATGATTGAATAAATCGATGATTTTCTCTTGATTTGAACTGAAAATAAAATAATTATGAAAATAAAACGATTGTTTCACATCGAGATTCATTAAATATTCGATTTGATCAATTGTTAACAAATGTCCTTTGCAAATAATTTTATTGACACACGACGAATGAATTTGTTTATCAAGATTTTGAACGAAAAATCTCAACAAATAGATCATTTCAATATTCAAATTTGATAGAGATTTTTTTAATAAATCATAAAGAAACGAACGAGTAAAAAACCATTCGAAACATTTCTCAATCGAATAGAAATGTTCAAATTCATAAATCTGTTCGAGTTTATGTTGATTCTTTTGAAAATAATCGAAACAAACATTGAGAAACGATCGTTGATCAACGATTGGCGTTGATTTAATTTGATAAATCAATGAAATTATTGGATTGATCTCGTTGGACAAATGAATTGGTTCATTGAGAAGGCGATCATCATTTTTCAATTCTTTTTCAATTTCACTTAATAATTCATCGATTGCAACAACAACACTTCGAATCTAAATCAATCTATTTCATATAATCATCATCAAAACCATCGAATTACTTTCGAATATTTATTCGCCCAAACTTCATTGAATTGTTTGTTTCCACAAAAGACAAAAATCGAAATAATTTCACTGAATGGATGAATTTGTTCGATGAGATCTCGTCCGTATTGTCCACTGACAATTAAAAACAATTTTAGTTGTTTTTCATTTTGAATCAAACTGAGAAAATCATTTTGATTATCAAATGTTTTCAAATGATAAATTTTTGAACGAAGTTTCTCTTGAATTTGTCGATTTTCTTCGGTTGCATCGACAAATTTATCGAGCCAAACTAAAGTTAATAGTTCAAGATTTTCATCGATCTTTTTTGTCATTTTAACGTTTCGTTTTTTTTTCTCGATGTTCGGTTGTCACAGAAATGAAAAAAAAAAGAAGAAAAACAGTCGTTTCTTTGAATTCGATTGGATAAAAGACTTTCAAGGTTATCAATTATTTTATTCGAAATAATAAATAAATGGTGGAGCAGGTAAATTCAAATCTTCGGAATTGTAAATCGCTGCTTGTTTAAATAAACACGGCGTTTCTTTCCATAAATAACGAACTCCAGTCAACGCTTGTGAAACACATTGATCAGGCACTTCAAGAGAAATACGTCGAGTCGTATTTGTAATACGACTAGCCAATGCAGATTCCCATACAGCAATGTGATTCTCACAAATGTCTCGGTCAGAACAACAAATCTACGTCACATATCATCGATTTGTCTTCTCGAAACTTTCTCAGTGAATAGGAAATTTACTTGAAAGCCATTCGAATTTCTTAATTGAATATCTGATGATGCAACATCAGAATAAACGATGATGACTTGAGTGTTATTATGACCTATCGAAACATTGGAAACAATCGGACCTAAATAAGTTAGATTGGTGAAACCATATGCAACGGATAGACCTGATCGAGATAATCGATAGCCAACATCGAATTTATCTCGAGGATGAATTCTAATTTACAAAAAATCGCAATTTCTTAACAATGAAGTCAACTGTTTGGTTACCCTCCTTGATCGTCTCGTAAATCTAATGTTACAGCCATAAATAGATTGGGAAGAATCGAATTGGGAACAGAGCCAACATCAAATGTTTGATGCCAACGAATCACTGGAAATCCACCAACGATTGTGCCCGTTGTTTCACCTGTTGATAATTGAACAAAACCAAAAGGAAAATGTGGATTTGTATTTGATTGTGTTCGTGTAAACCAAATGTTTCTCCACGATTGAATTAAATTGAAGAATGTACAATTGTATTTATCCATGTTATGACCAACATTATTTTCTCCTTGATACCAAACAATTCCTTTGATGACCATTCGTGTAAATGGATAAATCATTGTATTAAATAACATTGTACTATTTATTGATGGCACTGGATTGACTGAAGATGTAATATTACATTCAATGAGAACATTTGACGGAGACCAAAGTTCAATATTGGTTCCACTCCAAGATGAACGTATCAAACCGATAGGTCGTCGTTCAAGTGCATCACTAATCATTCGACCATACAGCCAACAAACAGCAGATACAGCCGGATTTTGTAATGTTTCATTCGATGCAATTGACCAATTCATGGCAATATATTTGAGATCTTCTTGTTGTTCATTGTTGATAGAATATTGTGAGCTAAATAGACGAATTTGTGGATATTGATTTGCATTTTGAATTTCATTGGATGCATTGAACATTCGTGTGACATTGAAATGCATATTCGATTGACCTGAACAAAGCCAAACATCACCGAATAAAATATCATTCAACATGATTCTTTCATTTGTTCCATTGGACAACAATTGACTCACATAGATTTCAAACGGACCTTGTTCAATTTGTGCATCGAGTGTTATCGACCACGTCGAATTATGACTCAATGTTGAATAAGTTCGATTGTTCATTGTTAATTCGATTTGACTTTGATTATTCATCGTATCTGTGTCTGTGTAACCCCAAACTATTGAACGTTCAGGTGCTCGTTGAAGAATCATATGATCTTGATAATAATTAGCAAATCGAAGTTTACATTCAACTAGATCTTTACTGACACACCAACTAACAATACAAACGATTATTACAGATGACAATTCCATCTAAAAAAGAAAAGAAAAGAAAAGAAAAGAAAAGACAAGAATAATTAAACAGGAGGTGGAAATGAAGAATTAAATGCAGAATTTGGTAAATCAATGAGTGAAGTTAAATTAAATGAACACGGTTGATTTTGATCGAATTCAAAGAACGATCGTATTTGAACTTGATTGGTTTCAACGGAATTATTTGTTGCTGATAGATTTCTACTATTACAAATGGATATAATTGTTGATGTATTGGTCAATGTTAGATAATTGTCACGAATCAGCAAATTATTTGCATTGTTACTTTGAAGAAATCGTCGAGTTGAATTTCCAAGAATAAATGTTGACGATTGAATGAGAATGTCATTGATGATAGTTTGATTTTGAATTGGAAATGGAAGAATACTAATCACACCTTTTTCTTGTGCAATTCCTTCATTATTATGAAGATAAACATTTTGACTTAATGTTATATTACGAGCATTGGGTCCTTCGTACCAAAATAGACTCGGTTGAATTAGAACTGCAGGTCCACTTGTTCGATTGAAGATCGATTGTTGAACATGGATATTTCTTGTTTCTAAAAGAATTCCACGAGCTCGATTATGTGACACAGTTAAATTTGTAATTGTTAACGAAGGTGTATCACTAACACAAACAAAATCTCGTAGATTCATATCAATTGAATTAGTCATTGTCACTATTCGTGTATTTGCCGAATGAAAATGAATAAATGCAATTGTTCCATTGGCATACGCAGTAAATGGTTGGTCATGTCGACTAAATTCTAAATGTGTTCCAACACCTAAATCCAATGGACCACTTCCAGTCACCGTTTCAATGATCATTGTTGTTGAATTAACAATTTCGAGAATAAGAAAATAAACAGCATGAACATTGACACCATCATCGCCCATTGATTGACATTGACTATCACTGATGGATATCCAATCTCTTGCATCAGAAAAATGAATACAATCAACAATTGAACTCATCCAACGACCTTCACGTGGAATCAAATGATAATCTTTGATAGTGACTCTTCGTACGCCTAGATTGAGAAAACCCATACACCAACATGTATACATTCGCACGGATTCAACTCGTAAATCGACAACAAATTGAGCATCTAAACAATTGTGTGTGGCAACATAACGAACAACAATTGCATCGCCTGTCTCAAATTCTGTTGGTTTCAGTAATGGAACACGTAATACACTTTCAGATACATTCGTTGTCTTTGAATCATTCACCGATGGATGTTGATAGATTTCATACGTTCGAGAACCAAATGCAGGTCTCATTTCAATTGGATCATATCGAAGAATAGCAAAGACTTGTCGATCAACATCAACTTTATGAGGAGATACTATTTCAACATCAAGATATTTCTCTTCAACATTAACTACGTATCCACCTGTAAATGGAAGAACATCGAAATCAATTGAAAACATTTTCAATTCGATCTGTTCACTATATAAAATCACAAAGATTCCAATTGCATCATGTCCAATCAACCATGTTTTATCGATTCCTTGTCCACTAATCGTTAGATTATTTGCATTTTCAATGGTAATGGTCGATGAAAGATCATATATACCATAACCAAATATAATATCTGTTCTAAGTCCACTTCGGATTGATTCATTGATTGCTAATTGAATTCCATTTGTATCATCAATACCATCATCAGGATAAACACCATAACTACTTACAAATATCTCTTCTCGACTTTCAATACCAATCAACAACAAACATTCAATTAACACAATTATCAAGTACGAATTTAACATCTTTTACTTTTATTTACTTTTTCAAAGTACTTCTATTTTTCTTTTTTATCTTCGCCTATCAAACAAACGAAAAAGAAACGTTCTATTCTCTTATAACGAACGATTATTTAAACAAACAAACGAAAGAAGAAAAAAAAATGAAGCCTTGTCATTCAAGTTTAAGATAAAGAAATTAAAAAAAATTCAACGTGTGTCAAACGAAAACAGTGGGAAGTCTTGGCTTATTTTTGTTTTCTTTCGACAGAAAATGTCAATCAATTTCGATTGAAAAGAATCAAAAAAAGAAAAGAAATTGTTGTTTTTTCACATTTTGAAAAGAAAAGAAAAGAATGGAAATGTCTTGTTCGTTAGCAAATGATCGATCGTTAACTCGTATTTTAATCGACAATTCAACAAATGATTCATTGAAATCTTTAAATCATTTTGTGAATAAAGTTGATTGGGTCGATGGATTAAATCAATGGACAAGTCAACCTATTACAAATAAAAACAATCTTAATCCAAATCAATTCGATTTTCATCAAGATATTGGACTTTATCTACCCAAACAACAACATCATCTTCTACGATCGTCAACAGATTTTATTCGACAACCAACAACAACAACAACAACAACAATAACAACTAACAAACTCAATTCAAATTCAAATCAAAGACGTTCGTTCCTTTTCTTTTCAATGAAAATTAAAAAAAATCTTTGTTCAGAATGTTCAAGTGAAAATAGTTCTCGTAAAGTTCGTTTTCCTCTTCGACAAATTCAATCGAAGAAATGTTCAGAATCGAATGTCAACGAAGAAAAACTTCAACTTCTTCTCAACGAACAAATCAATCGTTTGATGAAACGTCCAACAACAAATTGTCAATCGAAACGAATTGCGATTAAAATTCCATCGGTCGACATTAAACATCAACATTTCACTTCGAAATCACCAATTCAATCATCTCAAGATACAAATTCAAACAACGACAAATATTCGAAATTACAACAATTTATCTATTCACCAATGACAACTTATCAACGACAATCACCTCTCATTCTACAACAAATCACTACACTAGGATTATCTATTACTCCATTAGAAATCTACAATTCAAATCAACGACGACCATCAACTCAAATAGGTTCTCGTCTCTCTCTCTCTTCTCTTATCTATTCTCTATTGTTCATTCACTTCATGTTTAGGTCAAACAAATTCGTTTTGTTCATCGAGTAATTTACTATTTTCAGTTGAAAATTCGTTGAATGAATCTCAAACAAGTGGAAAGACGATGATTCGTCGTCATCAACAACAACAACAATCATCACCGTCAAGATCGAATTCAAAGAATCAGTTACAACGATCAAATACTTTTCATTTGCTACCGAACATTTCAACGAAACCTTTGCAAATTTTGATTTCCAATCAAAAGAATTCGTAACTTTTCTTTTCTTTTCTTTTCTTTTTCGAAATAAATTCCAATCGAATCTTTTTATTTAACCAAATGGAAAATAATATGGAAAACGTTTCTTTGATTTCAATGAATCAAATATATAAAGTGCAAAGATATGAACTGGATCCGGTAAAATATCCGAATAGATTTCAATGTTATATTTGGGATTTTCATTCAATAATGACAATGAATTCATTGAGAAACGACTTATCAACGAATTCCCTTGATAGATTTCAGTGATCAATGGAGACACTCGATTTCTCATGTAATACGAATTATCACCATAGTTTATTGTGTATTCATATCGATTTTGATAAATACTTCCACGAATCCATTCGTTCGATTGAAGATTGTAAATATTCATGTCATACGATGATACTACAGACACAAAATACAATCGATATTCGTTGAAAAAACACTTGTTAAACTTACGTAATGGTGAATATGGATTGTCAATGAAACCAACTCTCACATTCGAAGGATAAAGTAATAGATTTGTTAGAGAATTCAACGATTGAAGTCGACAAACAATTGAATTTCGATTGGAATTATAAATGAAATAATTACTTTCACGAACCAATTTCGAAGAATTTCGAATGAAAACATAATTACGTAAACTTGCTCGACATTGAATTGAAACAATGTATAGACTCAAGATAAATAACTTTAAATGACGCATTGCTTTCGATTAGTAAGTTGTTTTCGTTGGACATGGCTTTTATATGAAGTTAAAAGATAAATATCAAGGTGTACTATCAGTTCAAATAAGAAAATAAATCCTTTCAATATTTTCTTTCAAATGTTTCTTTAACATTTGTCTTTGTCAATACCTCGAATTAATTCTGATAAATGTCATGCAGAGATCAAAATTCGATTCGATTCCCATGCTGATTTTCATTTCTTTGCCAAAGAAATCAATCAGTTGACAAAATTGAAATGTTTCGATTGTTAACAATTATTTTCATTCTAAGTAACAGATTTCTTTTGAAAATTGTTTTTCATTTCAAATGTTATTTAGTTCAAATTGAACGAATCTTATCGTTGAATTGTTATTCATGTTCTGGTTCATCGGGATGTGCTGATACATTCAATTCTCTTGCATCAGGTGTGACAACAACTGGAGATATCTCTTCGAATTCATATTGTTACGTGAGTTTCTTTCAATTTCAATTTGAAGATCTGTATTTGAAATTAGAAACGAAGATATATAAATACATATGAACGTGGAGGTGCTTCAACATGTACCAATTATTGGTATTCATCGAATGCTTATCAACGATGTTGTACAACAGATTATTGTAATCGATCGACGACATTTTATTTCAATTCTTTCATTTTTATCTTTTGTTTCTTATTTCAATGAAATCAATAACAATCAAAAGTGTCGTTCGTAGTAACGAACAACAAACAAAACGAAATGAAACAGAATCGAACAAAAAATCTCGTTTTTTTTAAAAAAAAAATTTGGCATTTTTTTAAAAATAAAACTTTGTGTATTGAAAAATGGTAAAATCGTGGTTAATCTTAATTGTCTTATTCGTTTGTTGTACTGAGAGTGCCATTATATGTTATCGTTGTTCAACGGATATAACATCAAATTGTGGTCAATCGTTTAATCCAACTGGAATCGTCACTCTCAATACGAGTGGAACATTTTGTATTGTTCGTTTTGGAGATTTGATTTGCACACAAACATTGATTTGTTTGTCTCTTTAGAAAAAAGTCAGCTTAAGTGGAACAATTGAACGTACATATGGTGAAAGTTGTCCATCGACAAATGTCATTGGTATTCCATCGATTTATTGTTGTTCAAATCGAGATCTTTGTAATCGATCTTCTTCAATTTCGATGAACAATTTCTTTTATTGGATTCTTTTTTTCATTGTCAAATTTATTTTCTAGTGTTTTTTGTTGCGACCTCTTTTTTTTCTTTTTCTATTTATTTTTTTTTTTTGACAAGGATATTTACCTATCGTGTAAAAAGAACACAACAACGTTTCATAGATATTAATAGAAAACAATAAAAAAAAAAAAGAAAATGTCGTTTTCACTCAATGAAATTCATGAAATTGATGAAAATGATCAATGGATATTTGTTGAAACACCAATTCTATCTGCGATTAGAAATAATCAATTGGATTTGGTTAAACAACTTTGTGAACAAGGAGCTGATATTTATTTATTTCAACCATTGAAATTAGCTTGTCAATTGAAATTCCAATCCATCATCGATTATCTGTTAACTAAAATGATCGTAAAACCGTCAAAGATCTTGAGTAAAAAAGAAAATCCATCGTGTAATTTGTCGTTATGGTACGATAAAGAAGCGAGTCAATGGTTGGATGCATTACCCATTGGTAATGGTAGTTTAGGTGGAATGTTATTCGGTGGATATCCACGTGAAATAATTCAATTGAATAGTGATACAGTTTGGTCTGGTTGTCCACATGATTATTCACATGCAAATGCATTTCAATATTTAAATCCAATTCGACAATTGATCAATGAAAATCAATGGATCGATGCACAACAAATGTTAAGAGAACATTTCTTTGGAGTTCCAACCGATCAATCTCATTATCAAACTGTTGGAAATCTTTATTTCGATTATTTTCTCCATGATGAACGTGTTCAATCAATTGATAATTATCAACGACAATTGAATTTACAAGAATCCATAGTGAAAACAAGTTATTCGTTAAATAATCGAATCAATTGTCAATCGATGTGTTTTGCATCGTTTCCTGATCAATCGATTGTCTATCGAATGAAATCAACGCAAAATATCAATACATTGATTTCATTTTCATCACCACAAAACATTGAAATTAGCAGTGATTTTGAGAAACGATTGTTGATTGTCGATGGTGTAGCTGGTTCACATGAACAAATGAAAGGAACTATTCGTTTCTGTCTGTTAGTTCACATTGAAACTGATGGACAATTGATTGATTTTAATGATCGTTTTCTTATTTTAAATTCCAATGAAATTCTCTTACGAATTGTAATTTCAACAAATTACGTCAATTATTTGAATTTAACCGGAGATCAACGTCAATTGTCAATCGATAAAATTAACAAATGTCTTTCTTTTGATTTCGATGAATTATTTTCTCGACATTTACTCGATTATCAACAATTATTTAATCGAGTTCAATTAAATTTAGGTGAAAGTTCATCAATGAATTTGCCAACAAATCGTCGAATTGAATTGTTTAGTTCGGATCCCGATTCAGATCCTCAATTATTAACATTATATTTTCAATTTGGTCGATATTTATTAATAAGTTCAAGTCGTGAAGGTAGTCAAACATCGACATTACAAGGAATTTGGAATGATTCGATGTCACCAGC